>OLQO01000627.1_pt1 | contig 28244 bp, 15 predicted proteins | sample 1672281 | NCBI WGS metagenome assembly OLQO01 (sample SAMEA3136667, study PRJEB25190) | human gut metagenome | biome: human gut; feature: human-associated habitat; material: faeces | place: Austria | collected 2013
GGTAAGCTTTCTTTTAAGCGTATAGCCTAGCCAGTCTGAACATGAAGAATTTCAGGGTCAGCGGATTTTCGGGTCAGTTTGAAAACTTGGGATCAGTTGTAAGTTTTAGATGGAGAAGTATGAGAAAGTGATGGCAACATCCTTTTTCAACACATAAAACAAGGTGCTGCCACCACCCCTAAATCTCTTTATCCATCAGCGTTTCCGATAAAAGGTGGTAGCAGTGGCAGCAGATTTTAAAAACTCTATTGTGGAACTTTCCGGCAAATACAGTCTGTCAGATGATCGTTGATAAAACCTGAAGCTTGCAAATGGGCGTAGCAAATTGTAGTTCCGAAGAACTTGAAACCTCGTTTTTTCATATCTTTACTCATGGCATCGGATTCGGGAGAGGATACCGGAATTTCGCTCAATGACCGGAATGTGTTGATAATCGGCTTTTTGTCGGGAAAGAATGACAGGGTATAATTATAAAAACTGCCGAATTCCTTTTGTACGGCAAGGAATAGTTTCGCATTCGTGATTGTCGATTTGATTTTCAGACGGTTTTTTACAATTCCTTCAAATTGCATTAGCCGCTCAACGTCTTCATCGGTCATTTGTGCTACCAGCTCGGCATCAAAATTATAGAAAGCTTTACGATACCCCTCTCTTTTTTTAAGAATCGTTATCCAGCTTAGTCCTGCTTGGGCACTTTCCAATACAAGAAACTCAAACAGCGTCTTGTCATCGGTAACTAACTTTCCCCACTCCTGGTCATGGTATTTTACATACAATTCGTCTGTTCCGCACCAACCGCAACGTCCGTTTGTTATATCTTGCATAATTCTAATATTTGTGATATAGAACAAATGTAGTGGATTCATGGCATTATGCCAAATTTAAAAGGACTATTTTGTGGCATAAATACCTATAAAAAGTTATTGTATAGTATATATATTCCGTAAAATGGGGGAAAAGATTACCTATATCAGGTGATTGTTTCCTCTTTTCTTTTTACGGACCTTTGCATTCTCAAAAATTAAGAATTTAGAATTATAGGTATTCATGGTAAAAAGACAGTTACAAAGGATCAGTTTAGGCTCTCTTTTTTTTATAATCGGAGCGATATCTATCTTTGCACAACCTAAGACAATGGTATCCGGTAAAGTGATATCCAAAGAAAAACAGGAAGTCGTAGATTTTGCAACCGTATATTTGAAGGGTACAACTTATGGCTGTACAACGAATGAAGAAGGTATCTATCATCTTCATGCACCGGCAGGGAAATACACGCTGGTTGTTTCGGCTATAGGATATAAGACTATAGAAAAGCCTGTAACTTTAGTTCATGGTGAAAGAATTAAGATGAATGTAATGATTGACCCGTCAGTGACTGAGTTGGGTGAAGTGGTAGTGGTGTCTAACGGGGTTTCCCGTGTGAAACGTTCCGCATTCAATGCGATAGCTGTAGATACAAAAGAATTCCAGAATTCTACCAAGAATCTGAGTGATGCTTTGGCTAAAGCTCCGGGAATGAAACTCCGTGAGTCGGGTGGGGTAGGTTCGGATATGCAATTGATGTTGGATGGTTTCAGTGGCAAACATGTGAAGATATTTATTGACGGTGTACCTCAGGAGGGAGTAGGGAGCTCTTTTGGCTTGAATAATATTCCTGTGAATTTTGCAGATAGGATTGAAGTGTATAAAGGGGTGGTTCCTGTAGGATTTGGCACGGATGCTATAGGTGGTGTTATCAATATTGTAACCAATAAGAAGAAACGTAATTGGTTTTTGGATGGGGGCTCCTATTCATACGGGTCGTTCAATACGCATAAATCGTATGTGAATTTCGGACAAACTTTCAAAAACGGCTTTACTTATGAAATAAATGCTTTTCAAAACTATTCGGATAATGATTATCAGGTGGACGCACCGGTAGAGGACTTTGAAACCGGAAGAATTGATAAAGATAAAAGGGTACGTGTGAAGCGCTTTAATGATACCTATCATAATGAGGCGGTTATAGGTAAGATGGGTATTGTGGATAAGAAATGGGCAGACAGATTGATGTTGGGCTTTACTTATTCACACATGTATAAGGAGATACAGACCGGAGTACGTCAGGAAATAGTCTATGGGGAAAAGCATCGTAAAGGACATTCGTTGATGCCGTCATTGGAATATAGTAAACGTGGTTTATTCATCAAAGGTCTGGATGTGGCATTGACTGCCAATTATAATAAAAATGCAACGACAAATATAGATACAGCTTCCTATAAGTACAATTGGTTGGGTGATAGAAAATTAATGAACTCACCCGGTGAACAATCCAATCAATATTCACGGGCGGATAATAACAATTGGAATGGAACATTAACCGTTAATTACCGTCTGGCGAAAATACATATGCTGACCTTTAATCATGTGTTGAATACTTTCCGCCGTTCTAACACTTCTTTGTTGGCTAAGATGGAATCGGAGGATGCCATAGCTAAAGAAACCCATAAGAATATCTCCGGATTGTCCTATCGGTTGATGCCGTCTGATAATTGGAATCTCTCAGTATTTGGAAAATATTATAGTTTGTATGTGGCAGGTCCTATGGCTACGACTACGAATCAAGATGATTATGTCCGTACTACCCGAAACATGAATTCCATAGGATATGGAGCTGCGGGAACTTATTTCATTCTACCCGGTTTGCAGGCGAAATTGTCATATGAAAAAGCATATCGTCTGCCTACTATTGAAGAAATGTTTGGAGATGAGGATTTGGAAATGGGAGATATCAGTATAAAACCGGAGAGTAGTGACAATTTGAATTTTAATTTGAGCTATAACAGAACATTTGGCAGGCATTCTGTATATATGGAAGGTGGAGTGATTTATCGGAATACAAAAGATTATATTCAGCGTAATATTGCGGATTTGAGTGGTGGTAAATATGCTGCGAAATATATTAATTACGGTAAAGTATTGACGAAAGGATATACTGTTTCTGCTCGTTACGGTTTTGGTAATTGGGTGAGTATAGGAGGTAATTTTACCAAAATGGATGTACGGGACAATATGAAAACATCTATTTCCAGCAGTGCGGAAAATCTGGCTTATAAAGAACGGATGCCGAATCTGCCCTATATGTTTGCTGATTCGGATGTTACTTTTTATTGGCGGGATTTAGGAAAGAAAGGCAATCTGTTGACCGTGTCTTATGATAATCAATATCTGCATAGCTTTACTTATTATTCTTCCCGAATAGGCTCAAATAAAGGGGACTATGTGGTACCTGATCAATTCTCGCACAATATATCCTTTTCTTATAGTTTGCAAAAAGGACGATATAACGTATCATTGGAATGTCGTAACTTCACAGATGAGAAGTTATATGATAATTTTAGTCTTCAGAAGGCCGGTAGGGCTTTTTATGGTAAACTGCGTGTTTGTTTCGGTAATTAAAGAATTGGAAAAAGGAGTTTATAATTAATTGGGTTTTAAATTAAATAGAAGAATAAAATGAAGAAAGATTTCTTTTTGAACGGATTTGCTGCTATTGCCATAGTAGGAATGGCGTTGAGTGCATGTACGGATAATGAGCCGGATTACGGTTCGGGTACCGAGGCTAAAGGTGAGTATGTTATTGCATCATCGGTCACAGCGTCTGGAAATACAACGAATGTGCTGCTTACTTCTGAAACGTTGGATAAAGGTACTGTTTCTACAGTGAATAATGGTCTTGTGAATGATGGTGCAACTCAATGGGTGTTTTACAAGAATCAATATCTTTATGCACTGACTTATAATCAAGGAAATGCAGGTACGACCCGTTCTTATATCATGGATTCAAATAATGAAGTAAAGGCTCGTCCGGGGGAGTTTGCCGTAAAGAGATTTACTACTTACGGTATTTATGATAAATATATCATGACCTCGTCTACCGGTGACGGACCTACTGCGTATGCTGATGAGAATGGATATTTACCAAAAATGTTTTTGCTTTCTTATTTGGACGTATCTGTTGAAACATTTACCACGAATGATACTCAAAATAAGGCTTATATGTCCGAAAACTTCTTGGGAAATGGAGAATATGTAACCTTGGCCGGCATATTGGAACGAAATAATAAACTGTATAGCGCTGCTATTCCAATGGGGTTAAGTCAATATGGTTCGGCTACTGACGGGGGAAAGTGGATACTTCCCGGCAATGAGGATTTGGTAAAGACAGAAGATGGTGGTTCCAACAGCAGCAGTTATAAAAAAGGTGAATTGCAATGGACGCAATATCCCAATAAATGCTGGGTGGCTATTTTTGATGATGAAACGCTGACAAATAAAAAAATCATAGAAACAGATAAGATCAGTTATGCTTGCGGGCGTTTTAAATCACAGTATTATCAAACGATTTGGGCGGCAGATAATGGTGATATTTATGTATTTTCTCCTAGTTATGCCAAAACAATGGCTGATAAACGGCAACAGACTACCTTGGATGCCGGAGTAGTACGTATAAAGGCTGGAACAGAAGAGTTTGATCCTGATTATTATTATAGTATCGAAGCGCAGACCGGAGGTAAATCTTTCATTCGTTGTTGGCATATTACGGGAGATTATTTCTTGTTGTTGATGTATGATCGTTCCTTGACTGAAACTGGTTTCACAGCTAATCAGTTAGCGATATATAAAGGAGAAACCGGAAAACTGACTTATGTAACTGGTTTGCCTTCTGCCGATTTGATCTCCGGCTTTGGTAATACTCCGTATGTGGAGAATGGATATGCCTATATGGCTGTAACTACAACAGAAGGATATCCGTCTATTTATAAAATAGATCCGGTTGGTGCGGTAGCGACAAAGGGTATTTCTATAGAAGCGACACAAATCAGTGGCGTCGGTAAACTGCAACCTCAGAACTGAGTATTGTAATAATATAATGGGAGTCTGCGGGCAGTATGTGCTTATGCAGACTCTTTTTATGAATCGTATCGAAGATTTTATGAAGAAAATATTTCGCCAAATACATCTTTGGCTTTCTGTTCCTTTCGGGTTAATCATTTCCTTGATTTGCTTCTCGGGAGCCATGTTGGTTTTTGAAAATGAAGTGATGGAACTGGTCAGGCATGAACTTTATTATGTAAAAAAGGTAGAAACAGTTTCACTTCCTGTTGATCGATTATTGGAAGAGGTAGAACTCACGTTGCCCGACAGTGTGTCTGTGACAGGAATCAGTGTTTTCTCTGACCCGGAACGTGCTTGGCAGGTGAATTTGTCCAAGCCTCGTCGTGCTTCCGTGTATGTGGATCAATATACTGGTGAGATTAAAGGTAAATATGAACGTCCTGCATTTTTTGTGACTATGTTCAGGCTGCATCGCTGGCTGTTGGACAGTATGAAAGCGGATGGCGGAGCCTTCTGGGGAAAAATGATTGTAGGTGTCAGCACCCTGTTGTTTGTCGTGGTTTTGATATCGGGTATCGTTATCTGGTGGCCTCGTACACGAAAAGCCTTGAAAAATAGTTTAAGAATATCTGTCGGCAGGGGCTTTAGAAGATTTTGGTATGACCTGCATGTTGCAGGTGGTATGTATGCGCTGTTTTTTTTGTTGGCTATGGCCCTTACCGGGCTAACATGGTCTTTTGGATGGTATCGGACAGGTTTCTATAAAGTGTTTGGCGTGGAAGTACAGCAGGGAGGTGCTCATGGTGGGGTGACCCGGCGTGGGGGGAAAGGCGGCGACCAATCCGGAAAGAATGTTTCTCATTCTTCGTCCTATGTTTGTTGGCAACAAGTTTATGAACAATTAGCCCTGAATAATCCCGGCTACAAGCAGATAACCTTATCAGATGGGGCAGCAAATGTCTCTTTCAATACCTTCGGTAATCAACGTGCTTCCGATCGTTATAAATTCAATCCTCATAGTGGTAAGATTGATAAGGTAGTTTTATATAAAGATGCTGAGAAGGCTGGAAAGATTCGCGGATGGATCTATTCTGTACATGTTGGTAGTTGGGGCGGTATGCTTACCCGTTTACTGACGTTTATAGCAGCTTTGATAGGAGCCACCTTGCCATTGACAGGATACTATTTATGGATAAAACGTATTTGGAGAAAGAAAGTAAGAGTAAGTTGAATATCTTTGTTATAAGATTAGGGGGCGAAAAGAATTTTATCATATGACCTGTTGTCGTGAATGACAGGTCATATGATATTGTTACAGGATTTTTTAGAACCACTTTATCTTTCTGAAAATAACAAAAGCCAACGCAGACAATGTGATGGATGCCAAAATAATAAAACTAAAAGCATGTGGTAATGCATCTACATGTACATCTACATTCATTCCATAGAAACTAGCTATTAATGTGGGTACCATCAGAATGATGGAAATACTGGTCATGCGTTTCATGATGGTGTTCACATTGTTGGATATGATGGAAGCAAATGCGTCCATGGTTCCGGTTAAGATATCACTGTAGATATTAACCGTGTTATATGCTTGTTTTAATTCAATAACTACATCTTCTACCAAATCGCGGTTTTGATAATCTTTTTCCTGGAAGATACTTTGCAATTTACCTACCATCACCTCATTTCCACGAATGGACGTATTGAAATAAACCAATGTTTTTTGTAGTTTCATCAATCTGAGCAGGTCCTCATTACGTATGCTCCTTTCCAATTCTTTTTCTGCGGCAGCTACATCATTGTTTATTTGTTTCAGATATTTCAAGAACCATACGGCAGATGAGTAAATTAACCGTAAAATCAATTCAAATTTATTAGGCACAATGATTCCTTTACGTCGGGTGTGGTCAATAAAATCAGGAATCATTTCAGTGGAGTGATAACACACGGTAACAATGATTTCATTGTTTGTAATGATACCGATGGGGATAGTGATATAAGGGATGCTTCCCTGTTGTTGCAGGGGGATTCGGATAATGGTCAGTAGCCAGTTGTCTTCCGTATCCGTTCGCGGACGTTCATCCATATCGGCGATGTCCTCTAAAAAAGCTTCGGGAACTTTTAATTCTTTAGTCAGAAACTCAAAATCACTTTGGTCGGGGCATTCTACATTCACCCAGCAGTTTGGCATCCATTGTGGCTTTTCTACAAAGCCATTCTCACAATAAAGATATTTTCTCATCTTATTGCCTCCTTTCGTTCGTTTATATCCGTTCAGAGGCATTCAGAGTAGTGATTGCCCTGTCGGATCAGTTAATACTATTGCACGTTCGTGGTATTGAATCGTCCATTTTTATTGATTGTTTTTTGTTTAAAGCGGTACAAAAGTACATAAAACCTTTAAAGGACAGACAGAAGTCAGGAGGCTTTTATATTTTTTTTAAGAATATCACCGGAAAGCAATCAGTGCCCGAGCAATGATGGTTTTGTCGCCATAGCACAGTTCTAACGTACTGTGTTTACCGATTAAGTTCCCTGGCGGAAACTATTGTTGTTAAAACATTTAGCATCCTTTTAATTACATGCAAAATTCACTTAAAAAATCGTTTGTCCAATACCTATTTATGATGAATCTTGTTCTATATAATCCTAATAATTAGGTATTGTGGAAGGTGCTGAAGTCGGTTACCTTTGCAAATGTAATAATTACAATTTAAAAATCAGTTTTAATTTAAAAATAAAAAGAGTATGGAACCAATTATTAATTCACAAGTTCCTGAATTTAAAGTTCAGGCATTCCATAATGGAGAGTTTAAAACCGTAACTAATAAAGATATTGAAGGTAAATGGGCTATTTTCTTCTTCTATCCTGCTGACTTTACGTTTGTATGCCCTACCGAACTTGTAGATATTGCTGAAAAGTATAATCAGTTCAAAGAAATGGGAGTGGAAGTATATTCTGTAAGCACCGATTCACATTTCGTTCATAAAGCATGGCATGATGCGTCTGAAAGTATCCGCAAAATCACTTATCCGATGTTGGCAGATCCTACAGGTGCTTTGTCGCGTGCATTTGGTGTGATGATTGAAGAAGACGGTATGGCTTATCGTGGTACTTTTGTAGTGAATCCCGAAGGCAAGATCAAATTAGCTGAAATTCAGGACAACAGCATCGGGCGTAATGCTGATGAACTTCTTCGTAAGGTAGAAGCTGCCCAGTTTGTAGCCACTCATGATGGTGAGGTTTGTCCTGCTAAATGGAAGAAAGGTGCTGAGACCTTGAAACCGAGTATTGATTTGGTAGGTAAAATTTAAAGTATAGAACTCATGTTAGATAGTGCGATAAAAGATCAGTTAAAAGGTCTTTTTGCCCAATTGGAAGCGCACTATACTTTTGACATCTTTGTCCACCCTCAGCACGAAAGTCGTGCCGAGTTGGTGGACTCGTTGGAAGAAGTGGCTTCCTGTTCGGATAAACTTTCCTGTCGGTTGCAGGATAGTGAAGGGCTGAAGTTTATCCTTTTAAAAGAAGGAAAGGATACGGGAATCACATTTCGTGCCGTACCTGGTGGTCATGAATTTACTTCTTTGTTGATGGCTGTTCTGAATGCTGACGGCAAAGGAAAGAATTTTCCGGACGAGTTTATTACCAGACGTATCAAGGCATTACAGGGGCCGATTAGTTTGACCACCTATTTGTCTCTCACCTGTACCAATTGTCCCGATGTGGTTCAAGCTTTGAATATGATGGTACTTCTGAATGGTCAGATACGCCATGAGGCAGTAGATGGATCTATAAATGAAGAAGAAGTAGAACGGATGAAAGTACAGGCCGTTCCTACTGTATTTGCTGATGGTGAACAGATTCATGTGGGGCGTAGCAGTATGGGGGATCTGTTGGAGAAGCTGGAAGCCCGTTACGGTTCGGTGGAATTGGAAGCTGTTGAGACAAAAGAATATGATGTACTGGTAGCCGGTGCTGGTCCTGCCGGTGCGACAGCTGCTATCTACTCGGCTCGTAAAGGGTTGAAAGTAGCAATAATAGCCGAGCGTATTGGTGGACAAGTCAATGAAACGATGGGGATTGAGAACTTGATATCTGTGCCTCAGACTACCGGTAAACAGTTGGCCCAGGATCTGAAAAAACATTTGGCGGAATATCATATTGATATTTTAGAAAATCGCCGGATAGAGAAAGTGGAAGTGGCAGAGGGCATGAAAGTGTTGTCTGTGAAAGGTGGAGAAACGTATAAGGCTCCCGTATTGATCATTGCTACCGGGGCGAATTGGAGAAAATTGAATGTTCCCGGTGAAGAAAAATACATCGGTCATGGAGTTGCTTTCTGTCCTCATTGTGACGGACCATTTTATAAAGATAAGGAAGTAGCAGTCATAGGTGGTGGAAACTCCGGGGTTGAGGCTGCTATTGATTTGGCGGGAGTCTGTTCCAAAGTGACTGTATTCGAATTCATGGATACTTTGAAAGCGGATACTGTTTTGCAGGAGAAAGCTAAAAGCCTGCCCAATGTGGATATTATTACTAATACTCAAACGGTAGAGGTGTTAGGAAACGGTGATAAAGTGGTGGGGCTTATAAAGAAAGACCGTTCATCCGAAAAAGAAGAGATCTTTGCCTTGGATGGTATTTTTGTCCAAATAGGTTTGACTGCCAATAGCACTTTGTTTAAAGAATTGCTGGAAACGAACCGCATGGGTGAAATTCTGACTGATAAAAATGGCCGGACCTCTGTAAAAGGTATCTATGCTGCCGGAGATGTAACGGATGTTTCCTATAAACAGATAGTTATAGCAATGGGGGAAGGCGCCAAGGCTGCTTTAGCTGCATTCGAAGACCGGATGCGCGGAACGATTTATTAGTGATAAGTGGTTGGTGGTGAATAGTGGGTGCATATCGCAGTATTTACCACTAATCTTATCACTAAAAAATGCACTCTTTGTATGTATATTGGTGAGAATATGCTTTCTTTGTAGGTGAATCACCGTTTACAGCATTGATATGGCAGAATCGAGACGTACTTCATTGAAAGATTTGGCACAGATATTAGGTGTATCCATACCTACAGTATCCCGTGCCTTGAAAAATAGTCCCGAAATCAGTCGGGAACTTTGTATTAAAGCTCAAAAATTGGCAAAAGAGATGAATTATCACCCCAATCCTTTTGCTATGAGTCTCCGGAAAAATACTCCCCGTACCATTGGAGTAATTGTACCTGATATTGTTACTCATTTCTTTGCGTCTATTTTAAGTGGTATAGAAGATACCGCTATAGCAAACGGCTATTTTGTTATCATCACGACTTCCCATGAGTCATACGACCATGAGAAAAGAAATATTGAGAATTTGGTCAATATGCATGTGGAAGGTATTATAGGTTGTTTATCTCAAGAAACAACAGATTATGCCCATTGGTTGAGTTTGGATGATATGAATATGCCGCTTGTTCTATTTGATCGTGTTTGCATGCCTGACCGTTTTTCTACGGTAGTGGCTGATGGAGTATATTCTGCTCAGATGGCGACACAGCACTTGTTGGATCATGGAAGCAAACGGATTGCTTTTATCGGTGGTGCAAACCATCTGGATATAGTAAGAAAGAGAAAACATGGTTACCTTGAAGCGTTAAGGGAAAATAAGATACCTATTGAGAAAGATTTGGTTGTGTGTCGGAAAATTGATTTTGAAGAAGGGAAAATAGCTACAGAAATTTTATTATCGCTTCCGGAGCCTCCCGATGCAATTCTTGCCATGAATGATACATTGGCATTTGCCGCTATGGAAGTGATTAGAAATCATAATCTTCGTATTCCTCAGGATATAGCGCTTATTGGGTATACAGATGAGCAACATGCCAATTATGTAGTGCCTCGCCTTTCGGCCGTCTCGCATCAGACTTATAAGATGGGGGAAGCCGCATGTCAGATGTTGATTGATAAGATTAAGGGAGATAAAAAAATCAGGCAAATCATTATTCCTACTTGTTTGCAGGTGAGGGAAAGCAGTATAAAAAGGAAGGATTGAGAACCGAAATGTATTTTAAGAAGAGAATAAGGCTGAACTCTTCACAAAGAGCCAACCTTATTTCTTTATATATTGGAGTATTATTGAGTGACCAACGTAATAATGGAACGTGCCGGGATCACAACTTTTTCATGGTTTTTGATGCTTCCTACCGGTAGAAGATTCTCTCCATCTTTATCCGAAGTACGATAGATTGTCCAGTTTTTTATAATTCCGTTACGCTGATAGAAAGTAAACTCTTTATCTTCCGCTGCATAATTAATCATAACGAAAACCTCCTTTCCGTCTGTATTTTGGTATGCTGAACACATTAGTCCGGTTACATCCGTATCGCCTTCAGGAATGATTTTCCCTTGGTTGTCTTTGGCTATAATTGCTTTCCGAACAGCTCCCGGGCGTATAAATCTACTGTAGTTTCCCAAAGCCCACATTAATTTGGAGTCTTTCACCTCACCATTCAGAAAAGTCGGATCACTATACTCACGGATTAATCCGTCTTTATAATCTCCACCGATAGATCGCCACCATTGCCAACTGCGAGCACCTGCATATACAATGTCATGATGAATGATCCGTGCTACATATAATGCTGTCTTCATGGTGAAGTCATATCCTCCGCCTCCGCCGATTTCTTCGTCATTGCCCATGATACAGGTTTCTGTCTGCCAGAAATCCACCTTATACTTGTCTAAAGTATCTTTTAATTGACAACGGATATCGTGTAAATTATTCAGAGGAGTATTAGTCCAATAACTATGCCCTACCATCAGCCGGGGAACATTGGGAGTATCACCCAGATAGGTGGCTGTACTGTCCGGATTAAAGAAAGACTGGATTTGATACCCCCGTTCCCAATTAGTCATGTGAGTATCGAACATACAACGATAGTCAGAGGACTCATTGACTAGAATCTGTGTGTCAATTTGGTTATTTACGAACTCTTTACTGATGAGGCGTATGGCACGGGCTATTTCGCGGTTGGTAGCCGGTGTACCTTCTTGTTTGGGGCCAATCCAGTTCCAATGCCCATCGGGTTCATTGAATGGACAGAGGTAATTGAACTTGATTCCATCGTGTTTCTCCACCCCTTTTATGACATTGGCAAGAAAACGGGCAAAATTCTTATAATGCTCTTCCTTTAAGTTTAAGGTTCCTCCACGGCCTGTGTTGGTGGCAAGACCGTTTTGTGTGAAATATACGGGAGGTGAATTAAGAAATGCCAAAAATTTGTTTACACCCCGTTCTTTTGCCAGACGCAGGAAGTTGCGCTGCCCTTGTTGTTTATTCCAATTATAGTTACCATCTGCCTGAAGGAAACATTCGGTGCGCATCCAGGGAGAGGCTATCTGGCTGGCTTCTCCTTGTTCCGCACTTCCGGCTCCTACATTGAAACGCCATAAAGACAAGCCGATTCCTTTAGGTTGTCCGTTTTCATGGTTTTCCGTACTGAACAGCCAGTCGGCTACTTGGTTTTGTTTTTCTTGCGGCCATAAGCCGATAAATTGCATGCTCCAACAGTCTGATGCTCCGAAATAGTCCATGGTTTGACAGGGTTGGTCTGTTTCTATTTCAAAGTGAATGGCAGGATGTTGAGCAAACAGGTTTGCTGTTGCAAATAAAGAGAATAATAATGCTTTGTATTTCATAAAGTTGAGGGATTATTTCAGATTATAAATGACAGTTGTAACACTTTCCGAAGGCACAATTACTTGTTGGTCTGCCGTGACGTGTACCTCTTGCAAATTTTTGTTATTTGTTGTTGTATAAGTAGTGATGGAGCTTATTTCACTTACCCATTCTTTATGAATTTCGTTTAGCCGGACTCCTTTTTCTGATAGATTGGTATAAACAGCAACAATTTTATCTTTTTTCGGTGAAATCCATGCTGACCCGAAGAAACTGGATGATTCATTCATGTTAAGCATGATACGGCGATAACCCGGTCGGATGAATAGGCTGTAGTTACCTAATACCCAAAGTGTGGGAGTAGCTTTATAAGTGCCTTCTTTCTCTATATCCCCATAAACTCCATCGGAGGGTTCCAGTGAAATCAGTAAGAAGCGGTTTTTGTGTCCCCAGCGGGGGATATCCATTGAGGTCCAGTAACTCCAGGAGGAAACTCCTGCTATAGTTAGGTCATTGTGTATTACTTTTGACATATAAAGTGCAATGTCCATTTCGGTTGCTTGGTCATAGCCTATAAACTCGGAAGAGCTGTATCCGTCGCCTAACATACTCCACTCACTTTGCCATATTTCTACATCATATTGTTGGGCTGCTTGGGCCAGTTGTTTCCGGACATTACGCATACCATCCCATGTGCCATCTGTCCAGTAGCTGTGGCCGCAGATAAGTTTCTTTACATGAGTCAGGTTGCCTATATAGGTGGAAGTTCCAGGTGTGAAAAATGCTGAAAGTACGTTACTATGGGCGGCATCATTCTTAAATTTGTAGAGATATTCATAATCTCCAGATTCCCCTGGAAGAATATCAATAGAAAGACCGGCAGAAGTGATGGCGGTATCCAATTCACGTATAAGTCTGGCTACTTCATCATTAGTCCATCCGCTGCCTTCCTGGCCGCTGTCCCAATTATATTGGGGTTCGTTAACTGGTGAGATATGTGTCACTGGATATCCTTCGTTTACATAGTATTTTGCTACATCTGACATGTATCTGGCAAAGTCCGTATAACATTCATCCTTCAAATTAGAAACTCCTCCGCTATTGGAGAATCCTTTTCCGTTGGAGGTATATTGTACAGGAGGGGTATTGCTGAAAAGTACTATACTCTGACAACCAAACTCTTTGGCGCGCTGCAAGAAGTAGCGCTGCCCTTTACAGCGTGTCCAGTCTAATGTTAAGTCATCAGTCAGATAAGATTCTGCTCTGCGTGATTTGTCTTCTATTCCACTTGCTTCACCTTGTTCTGCACTGCCACCACCTAGATTCACACGCCACATGGAGAGTCCTATACCTTTAGGTTGTCCTGATTGTATTTCAGAAGAGAATAGCAGTTCACTGATTTTGTCACGATTCGTTATCCAGCTTTTTCCTACGAAGGCAGGTGCCCAACAATCTGATGCGCCAAATCCTGTCAGAGTCTGAAAAGATTGTCCGGCATCTATGGTTACTGTTTTTTCTACGTTTATGCTGCTGTCCGGTTGCCCCGATGTATCCGGTGTTTGGGGAGAATCGTCACTGCAGGCTACAGTAGAAAAGAACAGTGGAAGAGTAAAAATATATTTTAGTTTCATTGTTTTAGATGGATTAAAAAATAGTCGCGGATAATCCTAGCAAACTATCCGCGACAGAATATAAAGACCTATTGAATGTTTAATTCCTGTAACAATCTGTTCTTTTTGGAAAATGATTAATTCCAGCCCGGATTTTGGGTGATAGAACCATTAGACATTGTAATCTCATATAAAGGTATCGGGAATACCATATCCCGGTTTTCGTTGAAGCTGATTCCTTTATCACTTGCCTCACCTTGATTTTCCCATTCGTAAATGTCGCGGGTAGCGGGATCTGTATTGTATTTTACAAATGTACCGTTTGCTCCCATCAGGTTACAAATCATTTTCTTGCCATTGTCATCTGTCCAACGGCGGATATCATAGATTCTGTTTTGTTCCCATGCCAGTTCCAAACGACGTTCTAGCCGGATAGCTTTGCGAAGCTCGTTTCCACTGGATGTGACAGCAGGTAATTTTACACGATTCCGTACCTCATTAAGGTAGGTACGTGCTGTACCATCTTCGCCCAATTCGTTGCAGGCTTCAGCATACATCAACAATACATCTGCATAGCGTAAGATACGATGATCTAATGGAATTTTGTCGATATTGTATACTTCCGGACGTTTTTCAATAGGTACAAAATACTTCCGGACAATACGTGCTGATTTATGTTGTGACGGATCTATAATATAACATTCGGGATCCCAACCGTACTTTTCGATATAATCTTTATAATTGGCGATTTTTGTGTTGTTTTCAACGAACTTGTCGAAGTTATTCTCTCCGGCAATTTCTGTACAACCGGTTTTAATGATAGTCCAACGTAAACGTTCTGTATCTCCTGCATCGATGTAGGCTTGTTCGAGGTTAGCGGTTGGCTGTCCCCAAGACCATCCGTCGCCGGGACCACTACGGGCACCGGTAATAACAGTCAAAGAACCACCCAATGCATAAGTTCCATCATACATATATTGTACTTCAAACAGACTTTCTTCGCTATTGTTATGGTCAACATCCCATACATCACCGAAGTTGTCGAGTAATTTATATTCACCTTCGTCGATGACTGTTTTCAATACATCATGTGCCTCTTGCCATTTGCTTTGGTAGAGGTAAACCTTTCCCAATAGGCCTAATGCAGCTCCACGGGTAGCGCGTCCCATATCTGTAGCAGCATATTGACTACGTTGTGGCAACACATCAGCAGCGGCTTTTAAATCATCTTCAATGAACTTATATACATCTTCGGCCGAAGCGCGGGTAATACCTTGTATTTCTTCGGGCAACAGGAAGCCTGTAATGAGAGGCACACCACCAAAATTCTTCACAAGTTCAAAATAGAAGTATCCACGGAGAAAACGTGCTTCGGCTACAAGCCGGTTCTTCATTTCTTCATCTGAGAAATCAGCTTGTGAAATGCGTTCCACTGCGATATTGCAACGTAGAATGCCTTTGTATCGATACTGCCAAAAGTTGGAGATGGCACCATTGCTTTGTCCGGTACCTTGATAGTGGGCCAAAGAAATATAGTCACTTTGACTTTGGCTGGTATTGCCCATCCAACCGTCATCACTACACATCTCGGAAAGCAACCATACTGTGTTGATATTCCACCATCCGCCAAAAGTAATGGCCTGGTAACAACCAGTAATAAATGCTTCGGCTTCTTCTGCACTTTGGAAATAAGTATCCAAATTTTGTTGCCCGCGCACTTCCTCTGTTAGGAAATCCTCACAAGAAGTGAATGTCAGCGAGGCAATCATTGTTAATATTGTTAATATCTTTTTCATGGTTTATACCTTGAGGGTTAAAATTTTAAATCAATTCCAAATAAGAAAGTACGTGGGTTAGGATAAGCGATGCCGTCAATACCGGTTTCAATTACACTGCCATCTTTACCAATCTGTGGACGTTCAGGATCCATACCTGAGTAGCTGGTGATAGTGAAAGGATTTTGAGCCGACAATGAGAGACGCAATTCGGTTCCGTTCAACCACTTCTTGGGGAGTGTGTAACCCACTTGTAATAGTTTGCAACGCATATAAGAGCCGTCTTCTACAAAGAAACTTGAAACGCGTGTGTAATTCTGATTCAAATCATTGTAGGACAGACGAGGAATATCGTTGCTGGTTCCTTCGCCATGCCATGCTTTCTGCAATGTACCTGCCCAAACGTTTTGCCCACTTACGCCGGAGTATAAACCTTTGGTCTTATTGAAAATATCATTACCGAATGTACCATAGAAGTTGGCTGTGAAATCGATGTTTTTATAGCTGAAACCCAAGTTCAAACCTACCATCAAATCGGGATATGGGTTACCGATCCATGTTTTATCATTTTCATCTAGAACTCCGTCATGATTCAAATCCTTAAAGCGAATGTCACCGGGTTGGGCATTGGATTGTACCAGCTTGCCATTTTCGTTGGTGTGAGCATAAACTTCATCCCAATTTTGGAAAATACCATCGGCTACGTAGCCGTAGAAGCGTGAAATCAAGCCACCGTCTTCATTACGGATAATTTGGTCGCTGTTGAAACCTCCAGTTTGGATAGGACCGTCACCGGAGAATTTAACAGCTTTATTTTTCACTGCGGAAAGGTTCAATCCCACATTATATCGGAAGTCTGCTACTTTGTCGTGCCAGTTCAGACTTAATTCCCAACCGCTAGCTTTCATACTACCTATATTCATCCATACTGTACTGTTCCAGTCGGGGTATCCGATGGCGAAGATATTTTGTTTCTGATAGAGCATATCAGAAGATTTCTTTTGGAAATACTCAAAGGTCATGTCTAGACGGGAGTCAAGGAAGGACATATCCACACCTACGTTCCAGTCTTCTACTGTTTCCCATTTTAGCAAATTATTGCCAACGCCTGATACCATAGTACCTGAAACACGTCCTGGAGCTGTACCGAATACATAATCAGATTGTCCTAACAAAGTCAGCGTAGCATCATTATCTATGTTTTGATTACCTACACGTCCCCAACCTCCGCGTAATTTCAAGTTACTGAAAATCTTCTGGTCTTGCATGAAACTTTCACTGATGATACGCCATGAAGCAGAAACAGAAGGGAAGATGGCATATTTGTTTCCTTTGGGGAAACGAGAAGAACCATCTGCACGAATAGAAGCTGTTAGATAGTAACGATTGTCATAGTTATACATCACGCGTCCTAAATAAGATACTAATGTGCTGTAAGCAGTTTTACCTTCTGACTTTTGGTTTTGTGTACCGGCATTTACTTCCTGCATTTGATCCATATTATTAGGAACATCGTCACGTGAGGCTTTTGATTGGAATTCAGCAAAGCGTTCAGCTGTAAAGCCACCCATTACATTAATATTATGCTTTTCTGCAAAAGTCGTGATGTAAGTAGCAGTATTAGTCCAGTTCCAATCAAGCCATTCCTGCATTTCACGGGAAACATTACTTAATGTAGATTGTTCCAAAGCATCAATATAGAATTCAGGAGTGAATTTGTCTGTACGGCGGAAGTGTGCATTAGCGCCGAACTGCGTGCGCAGGGTCAGTTTTTGAATAGGGTTTATCTGTAAATAAGTATTTACAATTGTACCCATTTCACGGGAGTGGGAATTTTGGCGAGCCAATGAACCGGCAGGGTTCCACTCCTGGTTGTTGTAAGAACGCTGATAGTTATTGAATTCGTTATCCACCCATTGATCTTCCGGCTTGAATATAGGAGTTGTGGGGTCCATAGACATGGCAGCTGAAAAAAGATCGGGGGTATCATCCCATGATTCTACACGTGGGGCAATGTCGAAACCCATTTTTACATATTTATTAAATGTATATTCTGTATTAAGGCGTGCGTTGATTTTGTCCCAATAACCATAGTCATATTGTGAATTGTTACGGTAGTAACCCATACTCAGGTTATAAACCAGTTTGTCTGAACCACCGGAGATATTGAGTGAGTAATTTTGCACTAAAGCAGTTTTGTTGATTACTTCGTCCCACCAGTCTGTTCCTCCGGGATTGGTAGTAGCGCCTGTATCATTCCAAATAGAAGTTCCTCCGTCATTTGTGTATCGGGTATTGAATACTTCTTTATATTCGGCGGCATTAGCCATTTTGGGTTTTGACAGTGTTTGGAAACCTGCAGATGCATTAAAACTGATATTTGTTTTTCCTGCCATTCCTTTTTTGGTTGTGATTAGAATGACACCGTTAGAAGCACGTGTTCCGTAAATGGCAGCAGCCGAAGCGTCTTTTAAAACTTCCATAGATTCAATGTCATTACTGTTTAGGAAGTTGATGTTTGTACCTACCGGCATGCCATCTACTACATACAAAGGATCGGTTCCGTTTACTGTTGTTACACCACGGATTAGAACTTTTGGTTGTGCGCCCGGACCACCACCACTGGTTACTTGAACACCGTTGATTTTACCTTGCAAGGCGTCCATTGCATTACCGGTTACAGTTTCGGTAATTTCTTTTCCTTTTACGGTAGATATAGAACTGGTCAGGTCACTTTTTTTCACGGCTCCATAACCAATAACCACTACTTCGTCCAGTAATTCACTGGCATCTTTCAGCACTACATTGATAACGGTTTGTCCGTTTACCTTTATTTCTTGAGTCTCATATCCTATGCTGGAGAACACAAGTACGGCATCCTTGGCAACATCGTTTAGTGAATAATCACCATCAATACTTGTAATAGTACCTGTACCTGTACCTTTAACTTGCACTGTTGCACCAATCATCGGTTCTTTATCTGAAGCCGAGGTTACTACACCTTTTACAGTGATGGTCTGCGCATAGCTACATAGACTTGTCAGCGCAAGACACAATAATAATATTTGCTTTTTCATATCTTAAATCTAATGTTACTTGTTAATTGGCCGGAATGAGTTTAGCTCTTTCCAAATGAGCGTCGAATATAAGTTTATAATTCCCTGTGACGTTCACTGTTGGTTTTGCCCAATTGTCACCTACATGATCGGGTTTGGTCCATGCCGGATTGGTATATTTGGCTTCTTTACCATAATATCCGAAGATCTCCGGTTCGTCTGAGTTGTCTACACGCCACGTGCAATAATTCCACCATCCGTCAGAGTGCCAGTTATGAATAACGAAATTCATTTTAGTACCTGCCTCCAGGAATAGGGGGGTATCCAAATAGAATAGGTGAGGATTGGTCTTATCTTGAGTGAAACGCAGGACTTCAGTTGGGCTACTGGTCATATATCCGAAATAGAATTCCTGTAACCACGAACCACCGTCACCCCATGTGTCAAGGCTGATAGAACCGTATGTGTGAGGTATGGGGTCTACAGCATCGGCAATTGAGTAAGTTTTCAGATTGTATGTACTGTTCTTCACATCAATATTAATTTCATAATAAACATTGGCTTGGTCAAGTACGATTGGCATTGCTGTTTCGGGATCGTCTGTCAGTTTGGTGTTATCCTCTGGATCAAGCCCGAAACAAATAGGAGTGAAGTCACTCTTTTGTGGTAAGAAGAATATTTTAGTTCCGGCTTTTTGACAGTAATAATTTGCTTTATACTGATATTCACCTGTATGTTCAATTACCATCGGTACCCCGAATATATCACTATTCAGTTCTTCGGCAGTTGCCACATCTGCCAGATACATTTTGGGAAAATCCGGCATTTCTGAGATATTCAATACACTGGTGGTAGTGGTTGAGTTTTCTTTCTTGTCAAAAGCGGTAATTGTCACATTATAACTTTTCGGTTCATTGGGGAATACTATTATTTCGGCAAAGTTCAATGAACTTTTTCCATCAGCATCTACACGGCGGTTGTCAAACCCGTCTATACCTGGAATATTAATTGTGACATAATCCAATGCACGATCATCTGTAGCCGTGAACCGAAGATTGAATTTCGTTTCATTTTTCATTAATACTGTAACAGTGGCATCCGGGGCAGCTGAAAATACCGGAGCTGCAAAATCTCCGTCCATTGTGATTAATACATCTTGAGATATACTGCGTCCTCCTACATCGGTTACAGTAACTTTGACTGTGAAACGTTCGCCGATTTCATTTCGGTTTATGTCAAAGTAATAACTTAAATCATAACTCTCTTGCGGAGCACCATAGATTTCGATTAAATCAATTGTCTTGTTCAAATGCAGGTCGGCACATTGTAGGCTGATAGAAGCAATACCGTCTTTGTCTTCTAATGTCCCTTCAATAGTAAATCGATGTCCCGCTCCGGACTCGATGTGGTCTGTTGCTAATGTCATTGTTGGATTTTGTCCGTCTACATCGGGGTAGTCGTTATCATCACTACATCCCGTACATAGGTTTGCAGTTACAAGAAAAGCCCATAACATGGCACCATACAAATGTTTCTTTTTCATATTTTATTAGTATTTGAAGATTAAACATCTACTCTAATAGAGGACGAATTAAATTCGTCAGTGGTGCAAATGTACGTGAAGAAGAATTAAAATCCTGATATAAATCTTGCAGAAAAGGGAGGTAAATCTTGCAATGCATGATTTATGTATCTAAAATACAGACTTTATTTGTATTTTTGAACCATATTATTTAACAATGTGTACACTGATGCTATGAGAAAGATATTCGTACTTTGGCTCTTGCTGCTGTCGGTTGTTTCATTGGCACAACCTTATTCTGTTAAGCAGCTTGGTATAGAGAAGGGATTATCCAATAATTATGTGGTGAGCATTGCTCAAGACAAACAGGGCTTTCTGTGGTTTGCCACGGAGGAAGGGTTGAACAAATTCGATGGTACCCGTTTCATTACTTATTTGAAGAATGAAGATTTGACAAGGCAGGGTATAACAGGCAATGAACTGAATTGTTTGTTGGATGATCCTCAGGATTCTATCCTTTGGATAGGCACGCAAAGGGCCGGTCTGAATGCGTATGACTATGTAAATAACACTTTTCTTTGCTATAGGCATGATGGCGAGAACCCCGAAAGTCTGATAACGGATGATGTTACTAAGATTGTGGCAGCTACAGATGGTAATCTTTGGATTACGACATATTGGCGGGGAGTAGATTATTTCGATAAAAAGGCTGGAAAATTCATTCATTACAATACTCAAACAGTTCCGGGATTGGCTAGCGATAATATTTGGTCGGTTGTTGATGGAGGAGATGGAAAGTTGTATATGGGGCATGTGCATCATGGATTCAGTGTGTTGTCTCTTAAAGATAAAAAAGTAAAGAACTTTATGCATGACCCTGAAGATCCGGTCAGTTTGCCAGGTAATGGGGTAACTTGCATTTATAAGGACTTAAGCGGTAATATTTGGCTGGGAACAGACCGGGGGCTGGCACTGTTCAATCCGGAAGCCGAAAATTTTATCCATTTTCATCATAGTGAGGACGGGGTTCCTCATACCGTATTTGATATCAGACAATTTGATGGGAATAAACTTTGGATTGCCATGGAATTTGGAGGAATAGCCATTTTGGATTTAACGCAACGTATGTTTCTTTCTCCTGACCAAGTGCGTTTTCAATATATAAAGGAAGGGGATGATGAATACAGTCTCTCTAATTCTACTGTACGTTGTTTGTTTCAGGACTCCTTTAAAAATGTATGGGCTGGTATGTGGGGAGGTGGAATTAATTTTCTTAGCCATGAATCTTCCTATTTTAATGTTTATAGTTATTCTCCTATCCAGCATTCGGGTAGTAGCCTGAATAATAAGACAGCAAGCAGTGTATGCGTAGCAAGGGATGGAAAGTTATGGATCGGAACCGATGGGGGAGGCATCAATGTATTTGATAAAGGCAAGCGGGTGGCGGTTTATAAAGAAGAAACCGGTGATTTGACTGATAATTCCATACAGGCTGCACTTTGTGATTCGGAAGGAAACCTTTGGTTTGGATCGTTTATGGGAGGAGTGGATTTTTATGATGTGAAAAAGAAAAGTTTTCACCAGATTTTTCCTAAAGATAAAACAGGGGAAGATGTGCGTGCACTGTATGAAGATGCAGAATATGTATGGATAGGAACTAGTAATGGCATCTATAAGGTACGCTTGCATGATAAAGGCATTGCAGACCATTATACAGTAGAGAATAATCTGGTGAGATGTATCTCGAAAGATAATCTTAATCGTTTATGGATTGGTACTTTCGGAGGAGGATTAGGGGTTTTTGATGAACATTTTCAGTGCGTTAAACTTTTTAACGTGACTTCTCTTTTTCCCTCTAATACTATCAATACTGTTTATATGGATAGTCAGAACAGAATGTGGATAGGAACGGGAGAAGGTCTGGTTTGTTTTCCATCCTCTCAGAGTTGGGACTATAAAGTATATCGCAGTGAGGAGGGTTTGTCCAATGTCCATATACGTGCCATTACGGAAGATAATCATGGAAATATATGGGTGAGCACCAATAAAGGTATCAGCTGCTTGTTGAAAGACAAGGAGGTTTTCTATAATTACGATCATTGGGATAATGTGCCTATGGGCAATTTCATGAGTGGAAGTGTGGCGGAAGCTAAGGATGGAACACTTTATTTTGGCTCAATCAATGGCTTATGCCGTTTTAATCCAGATCAGGTATTGGAAAAACGAGAGTCACCTGCTGCAATTATTACGGAGATGCGTATATTCGGCCCGTTGCGTGATACGGACAGTAATGAAAAGGTGATGGCGCTTGAAGGCCAGTCGGAAGTACGTTTAAGCTATATGCAAAATAACTTCAGCGTCACCTTCAATATACAGAATTATGCCTTGGCCGATCAAGTGGAATATGCTTATATGTTGAAAGGGTTGGAAAATTCATGGTATACAGTAACCGATCCTAATAATGTGACTTTCCGTAATATACCTCCGGGAAATTATTGTTTTCAGGTAAAGACAAGAATACGGAATCAGGAATGGGCGGATGAGATAGCTTCTCTGGATATCCGTATTGACCCGCCTGTATGGCTTACGTGGTGGGCCAAGTTATTTTATATTCTTTCGGGTGTTTCTGTCCTGTATTTTATTCTTCATGCCTATAAAAAGAAACTGGATATGGAGTCTCTCTATGAGTTGGAGAAGAAAAATCATGAGCAGGAACAGGAGCTGAATAATGAGCGTTTACGTTTCTATACCAATATCACACATGAGTTGCGTACTCCTTTGACGTTGATTCTGGGACCGTTGGAAGATATGCAGAAAAGTAATTCTTTATCAGGGAAAGATTCACAGAAAATATCGGTTATCCATCAAAGCGCCATCCGGTTGTTGAACCTGATTAATCAGATACTGGAGTTCAGAAAAACGGAAACCCAAAACAAGAAATTATGTGTAAGTCGTGACAATCTGGCAGCCCTTGTACACGAGATCGGACTGAAGTATAAGGAATTGAACCGGAAACCTGAGATTGATTTCTGTCTTGAGATTGAGCAGGAAGATATGTCTTTGTTTTTTGATAAGGAGGTAGTAACGATTATACTGGATAATTTGATCTCCAATGCTATAAAATATACAGAGAAAGGAACTATAACTTTAGGATTACATCAGGTGGTCCGGAATAATATACACCATACGGAAATCAGTGTGAGTGACACCGGTTTCGGTATTGCTCCCGATGCATTGCCTCATATTTTTGACCGTTATTATCAAGAGGGAAGCGAACATCAGGCTTCAGGAACAGGTATTGGTCTGGCTCTGGTAAAGAACTTGGTAGTTTTGCATGAGGGGGAGATCAGGGTTGAAAGTTCTTTGAATGTGGGAAGTACTTTTTATGTCAGTCTGCTGACGGATAACACGTATCCTCATGTGCTGCATGCTGACTCGACGGAGAAAACTTCCGATGAAAAGGGCGAAAAAGAAGAAAATATAGAACCTGTGCATAATGGTAAGCGTATTCTGCTGATAGTGGAAGATAATAGGGACATCTGTGATTATATTGTAGAATCTTTCTCGGACGATTTTGAAGTGAGGACTGCCGCCAATGGTGAACAAGGTTTGGAACAAGCGTTGGGTTGCATTCCTGATATTATAGTCAGTGATATCATGATGCCGGTGATGAACGGCATTGTGATGTGCCGGAAATTGAAAGAAGACTTGCGTACCAGCCATATTCCCATTATTTTGCTGACGGCAAAGGACTCTTTGCAAGATAAGGAAGAGGGGTATCAAGTGGGTGCTGACTCTTATCTGACAAAGCCTTTCAGTGCTACTTTGTTGCATAGCCGTATCCATAATTTGCTTGAATCCCGCAAGTTGTTGGCAGAGCGTTTTAATACGAATTCCATACTCATTGACAAACGTGCGGCAGTAACCGAGTCTATGAATAAATTGGATAATGAGTTCCTTGAGAAGATTAACAAGCTGATTGAAGATCGTCTTTCTTCTGAGAAGATAGACATCGGCTATTTGTCGGACGCCATGTGTATGAGTAATTCTACCCTATATCGGAAGATGAAGGCATTGACCGGACTTTCCACCAATGAATATATCCGCAAAATAAAGATGCAATATGCGGAACGTCTGTTATTAGAAGGGAAGTACAATATTTCAGAGGTCGCATTCAAGGTGGGAATTAACAGTACGGTCTATTTCCGTCAGTGTTTTAAAGATGAATTCGGTATGGCTCCTTCTGATTATATGAAGAAGATAAAGCCGGAATAGGGGGTTATGTAAGCCGTTTCTTCCATATAGTTAAGCCTTTTCTTACAGTCATCTGCTACAGTCTCCGCCAGTGGACTGTAAGGTCTGCTTGGGTGGACTATACAGTCTGCTGCAATGGACTCTACGGTCCATTGGCGGAGTCTGTAGTAGGTAGCCGTAAGAAAGGGCTTAATTGTAGGCAAGAAAAGCCTTAGCTAATAGGGAGATTGGACTTTGAAGGAAAGTGCTGTTTCTCAATTTGTATGTTTATAAATGATTGTAGAATGCTTTTACCGTTTCCCATTTATAATAAGGGGCAATAGGGCTGTCAATGGGTAATTTGACTTCATTTTCATTATGTAGCAATTTTACAATAACTTCTCCTTGTTTATTCTTGAAAAAGATTAATTGAAGGTTGGCTCCCATAGGTGAAACACGGAAATCTTGCCAGGCCAGGTAATATCGGTCGGGATCTGTTTCTTGATTGGAGCATCCTTCTACTTGCATGAGTGCCAACAGACGGATCAGGTTGGTATCATGTCCGAAACGGAGGGTGGCGCAAGGAGTTCCTTCACGGATGGCGCGGTCGGCACTTTCTATAATATTCTTCAATAAAGATTTTGCACTCTCGGGGGCTGCTCCCTGATTGACGGGAGCATTGGCATTGCAAATATACATCCGATAATTCACAGACTGCCAGATACCGAATAATTCTTCTTTTTCAAACAAATCATAAAAGGATAGAGGCAACTCTACATCTTGCATGTCGGAAGCAATCCAATAAAGTCCCATCATGAGCTCGCGGGGATTCCTGACTTCTTTGGGATTTTTGAAAAGTGAAGCGATTAAACGTTCCGGATGAATATGATTTTCTTCGAATGTATGGAAAGCTGTTCTCCATGGCGCACTTGCCGAACCCAGCTTTTCGGCTTCGGGTGAAGTATAGGCAATGTAGTCCATGTGTCTTTGGTTGGCTTCGCGGGTGATCTGGAGGGAGGGGTTTAGTTCTTTCAGTTGTTCTGTGAATGCGGACATGCTCATGATACAACGTACGGAAACGCTGGAACGCGCTGATATGTTGGCGCTGTCCCGGAATATATGGGGATATTGTTGATAAAGCCGTTTGGCAATGGCTTTGTGTTGTCGTTCTCCTAATGGGGTCAGGTTTCCTCCGCGCCCACGGGCATTTTCCCATACTTTCTGGAGTCTGAGCCTCACATCTTCACCTAAATCGGTAAGTCCTGATTTATTGTGAAACGTATCAAAGACACGAATGACTTCTAGATAACGTTCGTCCGAAGTCATCCAGCGGGACCCATGGCGTCCGTAATGGCTGACGTAGAAAGGACTGTAACCTTCGGGTACCGGAGTTTGTATGCCGTTTGGTGTGGGATAAGCATAATAGATGCTACCCATTTTTTCCGGGCTTTGGATGATTTCTTCTTTCAGATTGTGTGCGGGGAGAGCTATAGGAGCTACTTTCCAATTGATGCCGAGCGGATTATTTTGTATTTCCCATATCAGAGGGAAATCCGGATTATCCATAATCCACATTTCGCATCCGTCTACTGAGTCGTTTACATGCAGTAAGGAATAGCCCATAGCTTGTGACTTGGTATCAGCCAGCTGGTATTCTGTCTGATTATAATGAAATGCCTTTTGGCTTTTCAATTCCTGAAAAGCGGTTGCTGAAAGTAGGGCAAAGGTCTCTTGAATGGGGAGACAGATATGCTGTCCGTCTTCCGGCTGTAAGAAGCTTAGTCTGACCGCCGTTTTTAAAGCTTCTTGGGGCATGGCGTAGCTGCCTGATTGCCATCGGGTGTTTCTTTCAATTCCCCAATGCAGATAAAGGGTGTCGTTGGACTGATTGAAAGTAAATTGGTACTTTCGGGTTTGTCCATGCAGTTTGAATACAAATAATAGAGGGTTGGTAATGATATCTTGTGCCATTACATTTCCCATCAGGCTGCCGATAAGCAGAAAGCATATAAAAAGTTTTTTCTTCATCGTATGTTACTCTTTAGATTCTGGAAATAGTTTGCTCCCCCAGTTACCGGGACTGGGGCCCATTTTTAAAACCAACTCGCCTCCTTTGATGATATCATTATGGCGGATGGCGGAATATGGATAATTCTTTCCATTTAATAAAATCGACCGGATATACTTGTTCTTTTCGGAAAGCCCTTCGGCTTTGATCGTGAATGTTTTGCCTTCCTGTAAATGGAAACGACTCTCTGTCAGTAGAGGGGTATGGACTAAATAATAGTCTTGTCCGGCATTAGGGTACAACCCCATCATGTGGAATACCAACCACGATGACATGGCTCCGGAGTCATCATTTCCGGGAAGGCCGGCAGAACCGTCATTATAGTTCTTCTGGATAATTTCATGGATGCGGTCGCCGCTTTTATCCGGACGCCCTACCCAGTGGTATAGGCAGGGAGTGAGGAAGGAGGGTTCATTATTCACATTGAAGAAACCCTTGTCAAAGAAAATATCCAGCCGTTCGTCAAACTTCTCTTTTCCGCCACATTGTTCAATGAGTCCGGGTACGTCATGCGGAATGCTGAGTGAATATTCCCAGGAGGAGGCTTCATAAAAGAACATGTTCCACCAAGGAGTATACCAAGGGCCTTCAAAGGTAACGGGGGTATATGTGAAGGTGGGTTTCTGGATATGGGAGTTTCCGAAAGGTATTTTGTCTAACCAGTTTCCTTCTTTATCCCGGGGAAGTATGAATCCTTTGACTCCTGCATGTTCATAATCGGCCCGCCACAAGTTCTTCCAGTTGGAAGATTGTTTCAAGTATTGCTGGTACAAGTCTGTCTTGCCTAGTCCTTTTGCTACTAAGGCTATGGCATAATCACAATAGGAGTATTCTATTGTGCGGTTTCCGGCTCGGGGAATACCGTATGGAATATATCCCAATTCCAGATAAGGAATCAGTCCGCCTCTTCCCTCCGCTTCTTCGTTACCTCCAGGCGGTATAGTCGCATCTTTCAGCATAGCTTCCAAAGCCAGATGGTAATCTATGTTTGGTAGTCCTTTTACAAATGCATCGGCTATAACAATTTCGGCGTTGGAGCCGCCTTGTGTCCGTCCGTTACAATTTCCGCTTCGTGCATCAGGCATGTAGCCGTCCCGTTTATAGATATTGATCAGTGAACGTACAATGTCTGTTTCTCTTTGAGGGTCAATCAGTGTGATAAGTGGAGTTGAGGTGCGGTAGGTGTCCCAGATAGCATAAAAATCATCATAATAAGGTTCCGGATCACTCCATAATGGATTTTCACCGGTACGGTCTACAGGCATTAACATGGTATGGTAGATACCGGTATAAAACATACGCTTATATTTTTCGGGTGTATTTGAGGCTATATCAATGCGTTGCAATAAGTTTTCCCATTGTGCCAATAAGGCTTGCCGGGTGTCCTCAAATGACCAATGAGGTATTTCGTTCCATACATTCTCTCTGGC
>OLQO01000628.1_pt1 | contig 28229 bp, 30 predicted proteins | sample 1672281 | NCBI WGS metagenome assembly OLQO01 (sample SAMEA3136667, study PRJEB25190) | human gut metagenome | biome: human gut; feature: human-associated habitat; material: faeces | place: Austria | collected 2013
CCTCCATCTTGTCAAAGACCTCGTCCATGACGTAGGCCTGCACGATGTTCTTCTGCTCTTTCAGCTTTTCGGTGATGGCGGTAATCTCGTCCACAGACTGCGGGTTCATCGACAGGCCGGCTACCTTGGCGGCGATGGCGTAAGCATCGCGGGAGTTGTTGAACATCAGCACATTGTTGGTGTACTCCACATCCCACATGTCGGCCCATTTCGTGGGCGGTTCTTCGACCATCGTCGTGTTGTAGATAAGGCCCGTGGTGCCCCACATGTAAGGCACGCTGTACTTGTTGCCGGGGTCAAAGTTGCGGTCGAGATAGGTTTCGCCCACGCCGGCAATGTTGGGAATGTTATCCATATCCAGCTCGGCCAGCATGCCCTCGTTGATCATCTTACCTACCATGTAGTCCGACGGGAAGATGACATCGTAGGACACGCCGCCGGATTTCAGCTTGGCGTACAGGCTCTCGTTGGAATCGTAGGTGGTGTAGTTGACCTTGATGCCGGTGAGATCCTCAAAGGCAGAGACGACATTCACGCTGTCATCGGAGCCATCGGAGATATATAGGCCGTTATTGTAGACATTCAGGGTGATGTGGTCGTTGGCAAAACGGGTCCAGTCGTAGTCGCCGGAGACGGAGATGTCCTCGTTGACTTCGATCTCGTCAGCAGCCAGCGCAGGTGCGGCGGTAAAAACAGCCAGCATCAGGGCAGCGGAAACTGCTGCAGCAAACTTTTTCAGTTTCATCTTCAGCGCCCCCCTTCGTCCTGCATCGCCTTGCGGATGGCGTTCTGGTTGCGGCGGTATGCGCGGGAATCCATCGCGTTGGAGATGAGGATAATGGCCAGAATGACGCAGAAGATGATTGCAGACAAGGCGTTGATCTCGGGGCTGACCTTTTTGCGGGTCATCGAGTAGATTGCGATGGGCAATGTCTGCATCGTGCCGGAGTTGAAGTAGGAAATCATGAAGTCATCAATGGAGTAGGTCAGGCAAATTAGGAATGCCGACAGGATGGCCGGGGACAGCTGCGGCATGATGACCTTGAAGAAGGCTTGCCGCGGCGTGCAGCCCAGATCCATCGCTGCGTTGTACAGGCTGGGGTCCAGCTGGCGCAGCTTGGGGCCTACGTTGAAGATGACATACGGAATATTAAAGGTAATATGGGCAATCAACAGCGTGAACCAGCCGAAGATGCCGCTCTCGCCGCCGATGCCAAAATTCTGCGCCATGACGAAGAGCAGCATCAGCGAAACGCCGGTGATGATCTCGGGGTTGACGACAGGCACATAGCTGATGTTATTGATGATGAGCTGGCTTTTGCGGGACATCGAGTTGATGCCGATGGTAGCCAGTGTACCCAGTACGGTAGCTACCACGCTGGATACCAGCGCCAGCACCAGGCTGAGGCCCAGCGCCGAGAGGATCATTTCGTTGTGGAACAGGCTCTTGTACCAGTCCAGGGTAAAGCCGGTGAAGTTGGAACGGGACTTGCTCTCGTTAAAGCTAAAGGCAATCATGACCGCGATGGGCAGGTACATGAAGCAGAACACCAGGATGATATAGGTGCGCTGCAAGAGAACAGATTGCTTTTTGTTCATCTTACATCACCCCTTCCATCTCGGACTCATCAAAGCTGGAGGTGAAGCTCATGCACAGCAGGACGATGACCATCAGCACCAGGCTCATGGCAGAGCCAAGGTTCAGGTTGTAGGAATTGCCCAGGAACTGCAGCTCAATCAAATCGCCGATCAGCAGGTTGGAGCCGCCGCCCAGCATACGGCTGATGATAAAGGTAGAGACCGCAGGCACGAACACCTGGGTGATGCCGGTGGCAATGCCGGGGCCGGTCAAAGGAACCAGCACGCGGAACAAGATCTGCCAGACGTTGCAGCCCAGGTCCTGTGCAGCCTCGATGACCGAGTTGTCGATCTTCGTCATGGCCGTGTAGATGGGCAGAATCATAAACGGCAGGTAGTTGTACACCATGCCCAGCACCACTGCGCCGGAGGTGTTGATCATGTTAAAGGGTCCGAGGCCGAACAGGCCAAAAAACTTGTTGATGAGGCCGTTCTTCTCCAGCAAAGTCATCCACGCATAGGTACGCAGCAGAAAGTTCATCCACATGGGCAGCATGACCAGCATGAGCATGATATGCTGCTTGTTGGCACGCAGGCGGGAGAGAAAATAGCCAACGGGAAACGCCATGACCAGGCAGATGGCCGTGGACACGGCAGCCAGAATCAAACTGCGCATGAAAACGCTGGAGTAGCGGCCAATCTGGGTCAGGTTATCCAGCGTGAACCGGCCATCTGCGTTGGTCAGTGCATACCAGATAACGATGAACAGCGGAACGATGATGAAAGCGGCCATCCAGAGCAGATACGGCCCGGCCAGCCAGCGGGAGGTCTTGGATTTAAGCATCGCTTACACCTCCGAACGCTTCATGATATGAATTTCGTCGGGGCCGATGTTCATGCCGATCAGTTCGCCGGGCTGGCTTGCCTGGGTGGAATGGATCAGCCACTCATAGCCTTCCACATCCACATGCATTTCAAAATGTACGCCCTTGAAGATGACCTCACGCACCAGGCCGGTCAGCATGCCGACAGACGGCGGCACGATCTGCACGTCCTCGGGACGGATGACGACCTGCACCGGCTCGTTGGGCTTGAAGCCGCGGTCCACACAGGTAAAGTCATGACCGCCGAAGTTGACGAAAAAGTCACGCAGCATCACGCCGTCCACGATGTTGGAATCACCGATAAAGCGGGCGACAAAGGCGTTCTTGGGCTCGTTGTAAATATCCTGCGGCGAACCGATCTGCTGGATCTTGCCGCCGGACATGACCACGACTGTGTCCGACATGGTCAGAGCTTCTTCCTGGTCGTGGGTGACATAAACGAAGGTGATATTCATCTCGCGCTGCAGGCGCTTCAGCTCCAGCTGCATCTCTTTGCGCAGCTTCAGGTCCAGGGCACCCAGGGGCTCGTCGAGCAGCAGCACGCGAGGCTGGTTGACCAGGCTGCGGGCGATGGCCACACGCTGCTGCTGGCCGCCAGACAACTGATGGATGCTGCGCCGCTCAAAGCCTTTCAGACCGACGGTCTCCAGCATTTCCAGAACTTTCGGGCGGATCTCTTCCTCCGGCAACTTTTTCAGGCGCAGGCCGAACGCCACATTTTCAAAGACATTCAGATGCGGGAAAAGCGCATACTTCTGGAACACCGTGTTGACCTGGCGCTTATAGGGTGGCAGGTCGGCGATGTCTTTGCCATCAAAAAAGACATTGCCGGATTTTGGGGTAATAAACCCGGCAATCACGCGCAGAGTGGTCGTTTTGCCGCAGCCGGAAGGGCCAAGGAACGTAACGAACTCTTTGTCGTGAATGTCGAGGGAAAGCCCGTCCAGGACCTTCTGCCCGTCAAAATCAACAACAATGTCTTTCAGCGATACGATGAGATTCTCATTCATTATTATTGCATCCCCCTTTGCGGAATTTCCCGTTACAGCACTTTCTTTTCGCACCGTTTCTTCCTTAGGCCGGCACAAAGCGCTTAACGAGTCGGCGCCAATTATGCCGCCCCGCAAAGGTTTGTTACACGGTCCCGGTGGACAGGTCCGCTACAAGCAGCACATACAACGCCAATGTGTCAGGGCATAAAAGATTTACCCTATAGATGCACACACAAGATACATTATACGGCATGGAGAGTGTTTGTCAACTAAAACTTATAATAAATCTGTAAAGAAATGTTCATGAATCATTAAAAAATGCGTAAATGGGGAGGATTACGGCAAAAGTGCGGTGTGGCACGGCGCTTGAGATGGAGAGGCAGATATGCTATAATGGCAAAAACTGCGAAAAGAGGCGCTCTGCCATGAAAATTTTAATTACCGGCTCCGATCCCTTCGGCGGCGAGACCGTCAACCCGGCTTATGAGGCAGTCAAACTGCTGCCTGACACCATTGCCGGGGCCGAGATCATCAAGCTGGAAGTCCCAACCCGGTTCCACCGCGCCGGTGCGGTTCTGGAGGACGCTATGCAGCGGCATAAACCCGATGCGGTCATCTGCGTGGGACAGGCGGGCGGCCGCGCGGCTATCACTCCGGAGAAAGTGGCCATCAACCTTATGGACGGCCGCATCCCGGACAATGCCGGGTATCAGCCTGTGGATGTGCCCATCCGGGAGGACGGTGAGACCGCTTACTTCACCTCCCTGCCCGTAAAAGCCATGGTGCAGCGGATGCGGGATGCCGGGATACCGGCCGCGGTCTCCTACACGGCGGGTACCTATGTGTGCAACTATTTGCTGTATACCCTGCTGTATCTCATCGATAAAAAGTACCCCAATGTGCGCGGTGGGTTCATCCATGTGCCCTATGCGATGGAGCAGGTCATCAATAAGCCGCTGGGCACCCCCAGCATGGACCTGCGCCAAATTGCCCGCGGACTGGAAACGGCGGTGGAAGCTGTGGCGGCGTGCGGTTAAAATAGCTATGCCCTAAAAGGACAAAATTTCGGGCATCTGCGCCAGATTGTATGATACTTTGCGCGTGTGACAGGTGTATAATTTGTTGCATAAGAGGTGGAAGCAACAAATGGAAAAAATTGGCGTGATCGACGTAGGCGGCGGCCTACGCGGCATTTATGCGGCGGGCGTGTTTGACTGGTGTATGGAAAACGATGTACAGTTTGATTATGGCATCGGCATTTCGGCTGGCAGTGCAAACCTCGCATCCTATATAAGCGGCCAGCACGGGCGAAACTACCCGTTTTACGAGGAATACTCGATGCGCAAGCAGTACATGGGCGCGGGCAACATGCTGCACGGCGGCTCGTTTTTGAACCTGCAATATATCTATGGGACGCTCAGCAATGCGGGCGGCGAAAACCCACTGAACTTTGCAAAAATGAACACAAACCCGGCGGAATGGTACATGATTGCCACCAACGCAACCACTGGCAAGCCAAAATACTTTACACGCAGTGATCTGCACCAGGACGACTATCGCGTGCTGATGGCCTCCTGCTGTATCCCGGTGGCCTGCAAGCCCATTGTGATTGATGGTGTCCCCTATTATGACGGCGCTTTGGGCGATACCATCCCCCTGGACAAGGCCTTTGCCGATGGCTGCGATAAGGTGGTGCTGATTTTGACAAAGCCCGCCGGGATCATCCGCGCCGACGGCACCGACCGCAAGCTGGCACGCGTCATCCGCCGACGCTACCCGAAAGCTGCCGAACAGCTGGCCCTGCGCGCCCAACATTATAATGAAGGCATCCAGAAAGCACAGCAGTTGGCTGCCGAGGGCAAAGTGCTCATCATTGCACCTGACGACACCTGCGGTGTCAAAACGCTGACCCGCGACCAGGAGGCCTTGAAAAGGCTGTACACCAAAGGCCTGCACGATGCCGAAGCAATACGGGATTTTGTTGTGTAATTAAGTAATTAATAAGGGAAGAAAACCCCAGGCAGGAGCCTGCATCCCCTTTTATGGGGGGCCGGTTCCTGCTTGGGGTTTCTTATTATGTTTAGGGGGCTTTGGAATGTTTGTAAATAAGGAACGCAATAACAGCATAGCCGATAGCCGACCCCGGTAACCACATGAGCGAGCCGCCGTGTACCCCTGATCCACTGCTGATAATGCAGCTGTACAAAAACAGACAGGGCATCACGGTACAGATGACAAAAAGTGAAAGCCTCGTTTTAGAAGATGCAGGAAACAACATACAAGATTGCATGAAAAAACAGGCTCTTTTCCTTATTAATCGGAACAGAGAACGGAAAAATCAAGCCAGATTGAGGCGGCTGCTCATGAGCCACTGAGTCAGCGCCCAAAGCAGGGCGTCCACCAACAGGGTGAGCAGGAAGATGACGCAGACGGAAAGGAGTATGCCGTTTTGCAGTTCGACCATGCTGCCGATGTTATCGAGGGACGGATATACTTTAATGGCAAAAACAATGGTGCCGACAAGGCTCAGCATTTGTCCGATAAAGCCAATTACAAAGTAGCTGATGATGCTGATGGTCAGCCGATGCTGGGTAAACATCCCCGCATAGGCGCAGGCCAGGTAAGCGTGCAGCTGGGCACCGGCAATCAGTGCAAGGATCAGGAGGAAAAATAACAGCAGGAGCGGAACATCTTGGATGTTTACGCCGGTAAGGGAAAAGCTGTCGCCGTCCAGTGCCGAGAGGGTGAGCGTACCGCAGATTCCAAAGTAGAAAAAGCCGAACAGCGTCCACACGACGCCGCAGATGAGCTTGGCGGCAATGTGCTGCCAGGCGTGTACCGGCAGGGCCAGCATCAGGTAGCCCTGTTCCCCCAACAGTTTGTAGTAGCGCTGCACGCTGGCAAAAAAGCAGATGGCCAGAACCGCCAGCATGCCCAAAAACGTGGCAAGGGTGAGCAGCCCCATAAAAACGCCGACCCAGGGCATCGTATGGCTGGTGTTGTTGACAAAATGCCCCAGCAGGTCCGAGACAAAGTTTAATAACAGCACGCCGCCCGCGATGGGCAGGATGATGCGGCCGGTGGCCTTGAAATCATATTTTAAAAGTTTCGTCAGCATTTGTATGCCTCCCTAAAATAAGCGTCCACGCTGGTGCCGGTCTCCTCACGCAGCTCGTCCACGCCGACCTGGCGCATGACAGAACCGTCTTTGAGGAAGATAACCTCATCCAGCACTTTTTCAATATCGCCGATCAGATGGGTGGAGAGCACGAGCGCGGCGTCCTCGCTGTAGTTATGCAGGATGGTGTTTAAAATGTATTCCCGTGCGGCGGGGTCAACACCGCCCAAAGGTTCGTCCAGTAGGTACAGCTTGGCGGCACGGCTCATCGTTAAACAAAGCTGCATTTTCTCCTGCGTGCCCTTGCTCATAGCGCCGATGCGATCGTGCTGATTCAGATGCAGGTCGGCCAGCATGGCGTTGGCCTTGGTACGGTCGAAATCGGCAAAGAAATCAGTGTACAGGCTTACGGCGTCAGCGGCGGTGAACTCGGTAGGCAGGGCCATGCGGTCCGGCAGGTAGCTGGTGATGGCCTTGGTATAGACACCTACCGGTGCTTTATCAATGCAGACGGTGCCGCTGTCGGCCGTGAGCAGCCCGGCGGAAATTTTAATAAGGGTCGTTTTGCCGCTGCCATTGGGGCCCAGCAGGCCCACCAATTTGCCCGGCTCTACGGTAAAATCCACGCCATCCAGCGCGGCCTTTTTGCCGTAGTATTTGCACAGGCCGTGGACTTCATATACAGGTTCCATTGTGTTACTCCTTTTCTGATGTTTCGGTTTCCCGCAGCAGGGTCTCGACCTCTGCTGCGGTCATGCCCAGGGCATGCATTTGCTGCAGAAAATCCCTGGCCAGGGTGGCGGCGCGTTTGCGGCGCAGAGCTTGCAATACGGTATCGTTGGCTGTGACGGTACGCCCGGCAGTGCGCTGAGCCTGCAGCAGGCCTCGACTTTCCAAATCCTGCAGGGCACGCTGCATGGTATTGGGGTTGACGCCCGCATCGGCGGCCAGCTCCCGCACGGGCGGGATGCGGCTGCCTGGCGGAAATTCCCCCGCCACCAGCGCCAGCTCCAGCTGTTCGATCAGCTGGACATAAACCGGCCGTCCGGCGGTTATGTTCCAATTCATGGTGGTTGCCTCCTGTGTACTTGTATTAAGCATCTAATACAATAATACACGCGAGGTATAGCATTGTCAATAGGTAAAATAAAAAATCCCCGGTATAAGCCGAGGATTCTCGATAATGCGATATAAAATAAATTTAAATATGGTATTCGATCCAGGTCAGGACGTAATCGAATACCTCCTGACGGTTGGTTTCGTTGTGTAGTTCGTGGCGGGCACCCTCGTAAATCTGGCAGGTCAGATCCTGTACACCGGCGTCGCCCAGCATGGCCCAGACGGTGCGTACACCGGCGCCATAGTTGCCTACGGGGTCAGCGTCACCGGCGATGAGCAGGATGGGCAGGTCCTTGGCGATTCCCTCAGCCCAGCTTTTGCGGCTGACGTGGTTGAGGGTGGCCAGCATCTCCCGGTAGGTGCCCGCGGTGAACGAGAAGGTGCAGAGCTTGTCGGCGTCATAATCCCGTACGACCTGGGTGTCGCGGCTGAGCCAGGCGTTAGGCGAGGCGGCATCCGGGATGCGCTTGCAATAGCTGCCGAAATTCAGATTGACCATCAAGGGCGAGACGGCGTCGTTGCCCTTGACGGCGGCAATCAGAGCAGCCAGACGCTGGCCGATGGCGTTCATCACGCTGGGACCAGCTGTGCCGGAAATGATAAGTGCCGTGATACTCTCCGGCCACTTTTCAGCGTACCATCGGGCATAAAAGCTGCCCATGCTGTGGCCGTACAGGATGATGGGCAGGCCGGGAAAACGCTCGTGCAGCAGGCTGTTCATTGTATGCAGGTCGTCCAGCAGATGAAAGCGGCCGTCCTTTTCGCCGTAGTGGCCGTGCTCCCCTGCCTGGGCGGTGTCGCCGTGGCCCAGGTGGTCGTTGCCTGCCAGGGCTATGCCATGGGCGGCGTAGAAATCCGCCATCGGTGCATAGCGGCGGACGTACTCGCACATGCCGTGGCTGAGCTGGATGACTGCCCGCACGGGCACGTCCGGGCAGGTATAAATGACGGCCGAGGAGGTATGTTTCCTGTCAGAGGAAGGAAACGTAATGTTTTCGCAGTGGAGGGTGGACATGGTTATTCTCCTTTGATCATCTTCCAGTATTGGGCAAAAGCCTGCTCGTTTTTGTTGTCGCCGGGTTCGTAGTAGCGGCGGTCCTTGATGGCATCGGGCAGGTATTGCTGGGCGGTCCAGTGGTTGGGAAAATCGTGAGGGTAGAGGTAATGCTGGCCCTTGACCTTGGCGTCGGCGCCGTCATAGTGTTTGTTTTGCAGCTGACGCGGGATGGGGCCGGTGCGGCCTGCCTGGACATCCGCGACGGCGGCGTTGATGGCATTGTGGGCAGAGTTGGATTTGGGTGCCGTGGCGACCAATACCACAGCATCGGCCAGCGGAAGCCGAGCTTCCGGCAGGCCGACAGCGTTGGCAATGTCCACGGCAGCCTTTACAATGGGGATGATCTGCGGCCAGGCCAGGCCAACATCCTCACAGGCGCAGACCATCAGGCGGCGGCAGGCGCTGGGCAGGTCACCGGCTTCCAGAAGGCGGGCCAGATAATGCAGGGCGGCGTCCGGATCGGAGCCGCGCATCGACTTTTGGTAAGCCGAGACAATATCATAATGGTCGTCGCCCAGCTTGTCGTACCGCATGGCAGTGCGCACGGCTACCTGCTGCACCATGGAAAGGTCGATGGTGCGGGTGCCGTTCTCGATCGGCGCAGCGGTGACGGCAAACTCCAGGTTGCCCAGGGCTTTGCGCATATCGCCGCCCGCACTTTGGGCCAGGTAGTCCAGCGCGTCGTCCGGGATCAAAATCGGCGTCTGGTCGTCGGCCCCCAGGCGGGCTACGGCGTTTTGCAAGCCCTGGCGGATGTCGGCGGCGGTCAGTGCCTTGAACTCAAACACCGTGCAGCGGGAAAGCAGCGCGTTGTATACATAAAAGTATGGGTTCTCGGTGGTGGAGGCAATCAGGGTGACGGTGCCCTGCTCTACACATTCCAGCAGGCTTTGCTGCTGGCGCTTGTTGAAGTACTGGATCTCGTCCAGATACAGCAGGATGCCGCCGTCGGTACCCAAGGTGCCGATGTCGTTCAGCACCGACTTGATGTCGCTGGTGGAGGCGGTGGTGCCGTTAAGTTTGTGCAGTTTCATGCCGCTGCCTGCAGCGATGATGCTGGCCACAGTGGTTTTGCCTACGCCGGAGGGACCGTAGAAGATCATGTTGGGGATATGGCCGCTTTCGACCGTGCGGCGGAAAACCTGATTCTTGCCTAAAAGATGCTGCTGTCCGCAGATTTCATCCAAAGTGCGGGGGCGCAGACGCTGTGCCAATGGCTCCATGGTGGATTTCCTTTACTTACTATAAATTTAGCTAAAAATGCTGCGGCGTGTATGCCGCATAAAATAGAAATTCTTATCATTAAATTATAGGTGATTTTGGCGGTGAAATCAAGGCAGCACCGATAAAAGGCCGATGCAAACTGTGTTTTTGCGGGAAAATTTTGCCCTATCGGCGATTCAGGAAAACACATGGGGGGATATGTACCAAAACATCATACTTCTGCGCTTGATTAAAAAGGCACATCGTGGTAAAATCAAGAGAAGAAAACGAAACGGAGCGAATCCTGTGACTAAAAAAGAACTCGCACGGATCTGTATTGATAGGCTGAAAAAAGAATACCCCCGCTCAGAATGTACGCTGGATTATGACCACGCCTGGCAACTGTTGGTGTCGGTACGGCTGGCGGCACAGTGCACCGACGCCCGTGTAAACGTGGTGGTGCAGGACCTGTTTGCCAGATATCCCAGTGTGGAAGCGTTGGCAGCGGCCGAACCGGAAGAAATCGAAGCCATTGTAAAACCCTGCGGCCTGGGGCGCAGCAAGGCACGGGATATTTCTGCCTGTATGCGCAAGCTGCAGGATGAATACGGCGGCAAAGTGCCCAGCGACTTTGACGCGCTGCTGAGCCTGCCCGGTGTGGGCCGCAAAAGCGCCAACCTGATTATGGGGGATGTGTTCGGCAAGCCGGCCATCGTGACTGACACCCACTGCATCCGGCTGTGCAACCGCATCGGCCTGGTGGACGGTATTAAGGAACCGGCAAAAGTCGAAAAGGAACTGTGGAAGATCATTCCGCCGGAAGAAGGCAGTGATTTCTGCCACCGGCTGGTAGACCATGGCCGCGCGGTGTGCACGGCGCGCACCACCCCCTACTGCGATAAATGCTGCCTGGCAGACGTATGTCGGGCCCGAAAGGAATTTGATCGATGAACAAACAGACCGAAAACCGGCTGGGCGGTGAGCTGCGCAGCCAGCATACGGCTGCCCGCCTGCTGGAGGAACTGGAAAATGGCCGCTATAGCGGTGCTGCCCAGCTGCCCAGTGAATTGGAGCTGGCTTCCGATCTGGGGGTGAGCCGCACGGTAGTGCGCGACGCCCTGAGCGAGCTGGAGCGCGACGGCTACCTGGAACGTGTGCGCGGCATTGGCACCTTGGTAAACCGGGATGTGGTGCAGCTGAAAAACCGCATGGATCAGAAGTTGGAATTCTATAAAATGATCCGCGCCATTGGCAAGGAACCCCGCAGCGATAACTTGAGCGTAACGCGGGAAATCGCCTCCCCCGCTTTGGCCGAAAAGCTGCAGCTGCCCACCGACGCCCCACAGACGTTGGTGTTTGTGCGCCGCCGCGTGATGGCGGATGATACGCCGGTGCTGTTTTCCACCGATATTCTGCCGCTTTCTTTATTTGACAATAAGCGGCTGGAAGGCATTGATTTCAGCCAGCCCATTTTTGATATTGCCGCCCGCCACTGCCATACTGAAGTGACGGAGACTGTGGCCCACCTGCATGCAGTGTCCGGCCCGGCAGGCATCCGCCGCCAGCTGGCCCTGCGCCCCGAACAGGCGCTTTTGCAGCTGGAGGAGATTTGCTACTCCCGCCTGTGCAAACCGGTGCTGTGCTGCCAAACTTATTATACTGATTTCTTTGATTTTGCGATGGTGCGCAAGCTTTTGTAATGGTGTTCAGGCGGGCGACCGCTTTGACATACAGCAGTGCTGCACAATGCAAGGTGCGGTGCTGCCGAGAAGATCATAGACCGTTGAATAAAGGGGAATGTGTATGAGACATTTGATCGACCCGGCGGACTTTACGCTGGAAGAAACGCTCAGTCTGATGGATCTTGCCGACCGTATCCATGAGGACCCGGCCGCTTACCGCGACGTAGCGGCCCGCAAACGCCTGGCCACTTTGTTCTATGAACCCAGCACCCGTACCCGCCTTTCCTTTGAGGCTGCTATGCTGAACCTGGGCGGCCAGGTGCTTGGCTTCCCCGATGCTGGTGTTTCCAGCGCCAGCAAGGGGGAGACCGTGGCTGATACCATCCGCGTGGTCAGCTGCGTGGCTGACATTGCCGCCATGCGCCACCCCAAAGAGGGCGCCCCGCTGCGTGCCTCCCGCTACAGCCGCATCCCGGTCATCAATGCCGGTGATGGCGGCCACAGCCACCCCACCCAGACGCTGCTGGACATGATGACCATCCGCCAGCGCAAGGGCCGCCTGGACCACCTGACCATCGGTTTCTGCGGCGATTTGAAGTTTGGCCGCACCGTGCACAGCCTGATCAAGAGCCTGTCCCGCCTGCCGGGCATGAGGTTTGTGCTGGTCTCGCCCGAAGAACTGCGTGTGCCGGACTACATCATCAGCGAAATTCTGGAGCCCAACGGCATTGAGTATGTCGAGACCCGCAGCCTGGAAGAAGCCCTGCCCCAGCTTGACATCCTGTACATGACCCGCGTGCAGCGCGAACGTTTCTTCAACGAGGAAGATTACATCCGCCTGAAGAACAGCTACGTGCTGACCAAGACAAAGCTGGATCTGGCCCCGGCCGACATGGCGGTGCTGCATCCCCTGCCCCGTGTGAATGAGATCACGCTGGATGTGGATGATGACCCGCGTGCCGCTTACTTTGATCAGGTGCAGAACGGCGTGCATATGCGCATGGCCCTGATCATGACGCTGCTTGGCTTGAAAGATCCTAAAACTGGGGAGGTAGCTTTCGATGTTGAAGGTTGATGAAATTCAGAACGGTGTGGTCATTGACCATATCACCGCAGGCACCGGCCTGGCCCTGTACCACCTGATGGAGCTGGAAAAGCTGAGCGACGCCAGCGTGGCCTTGCTGCAGAATGTTCGCAGCCAGAAAAGTGGCAAGAAGGACATTATCAAAATCGAGGGTGACGTGAGCGGCCTGAGCTTTGATATTTTGGGCTATGTGGACCCGAAGATCAGTATTACGTTCATCGAGAATGGCCACGTGGCGAAAAAGAGCCGCCCCGAGCAGCCCAAGCGCTTGGTCAATGTCATCAAGTGCAAGAACCCGCGGTGCATTACCTCGATTGAGGAAGGCTGTGACCATATTTTTGCGCTGACCCCCAGCGGAAAGTATTGGCTCATTTACTCTCCAACCAGCGGAAAGTACCGTTGCGTGTACTGCGAGCAGGAATTTAGCGTGAAGCCGTAAGATTAAAAGGGTATTAAAAATAAAGGCTCCCCTTGAGGGGAGCCTTTATTTTTATATTTATACGCACAAAGCCGCATCGCTTTCGGTCAGGATGATATGACCGTCGGCGTCGGCATCGGCGGTGTACAATGTGCCGGGGTGGGCTGTGCCGGCGGCGATACGGTCGGCGAGGGCCTGCTCGACGGCGCGGCTGACCTTGCGGCGCAGTTCGCGGGCACCGTAGGGCGGCACAGTGTCCCCTGCCAGCACTTTGGCGGCGGACGCAGTATGGGTAAGCAGATACCCTTGCCCGGCAGCGCGGACTTCCAGTTCACGCAACAGGCGGTCGGCAATACCAGCCAGTTGTTCGGGGCCAAGTGGATCAAAGACGACGACTTCATCCAGGCGGCCCATCAGTTCGGGCCGGAAATAATCCTTGGCTTCCTGTATCGCCTGTTTGCTGCGGCGGGAGCGCTCGGTCTGCGCAGTGGCAAAACCCAGCGGGGCTGTCTGCCCGGACAGGCAGCGGGCACCCAGGTTGGAAGTGAGCAGGATAATGGTGTTGGAAAAATCCGCCCGCCGCCCCTGGGCATCGGTCAAAGAGCCGCCCTCCAAGATTTGCAGCAACAGATTTTGAATGTCGCTGTGCGCTTTTTCAATCTCGTCAAACAGCACCACGCTGTAGGGGCGGCGGCGCACGGCCTCGGTCAATTGGCCGCCTTCCTCGTGGCCGACATAGCCGGGCGGCGCGCCCAGCAGGCGGGCGACAGTGTGCTTCTCCATATATTCGGACATGTCAAAGCGCAGCAGGGATTTCTCACTGCCGAACCAGCATTTGGCCAGTGTGCGGGCCAGCTGTGTTTTGCCCACGCCGGTGGGACCTAAAAACAGCATGGCACCGATGGGACGTCCGTTCTCCCGCAGGCCGGTGCGGCTGCGGCGGATGGCAGCGGCCACAGCAGAAACAGCAGCGGGCTGGCCGATGACCTCGGCACTGAGGCGGGCTTCCAGCTGGTTCAGCCGCTCCCGCTCGGCTTCCCCTACCCGCTCGGCCGGGACGCCGCTGGCCTTGCTGACGACCCGGGCAATATGACGCGGCGTCAGCACCCTACGGCCGGAGGATTCCTTGTCGGTTATGCGAAGCGCGGCGGCTGCTTCGTCCAGCAGGTCGATGGCCTTATCCGGCAAAAAACGCCCCGGCAGGTAGCGCACGCTTAACTCCACGGCGGCGTGAATCGTCTCGGGCGGGATGACGACACAGTGGTAACGCTCGTAACGGGGCATCAGGCCCAGCAAAATCTTTTCAGCGTTTTCGGGGGTGGGCTCTTCTACCATTACTTTTCCAAAGCGGCGCTCCAGCGCGGAATCTTTCTGGATGGTCTTGCGGTATTCCTCCGGCGTGGTGGCACCGATGAGCTGGATCTCGCCCCGGGCCAGCATCGGCTTCAGGATGCTGGCAGCGTCGATGGCCCCCTCGGCCGCACCGGCCCCGGCGATAAGATGGATCTCATCAATAAAAAGGATGGTGCTGCGGTCGCGGTAGAGTTCTTCCAGCAGGTTCTTGAACCGCTCCTCAAAATCGCCGCGGTACTTGGTGCCCGCTACCATCGAGGCCATGTCCAGTGCCAGCACCCGCTTGCCGCGCAGTGCCGGGGTGATTTGGCCGGACGCAATCGCCTGGGCCAGCGCTTCAGCCAGGGCACTTTTGCCAACGCCCGGCTCGCCCAGCAGGCAGGGATTGTTCTTCTGGCGTCGGCACAGAATTTCTACCATGCGTTCCAGCTCTTCCTCCCGGCACAGCACCGGGTCCAGGCGGCCCTCCTGCGCCAGGCGGGTCAGATCGCGGCCGTACTTTTCACTGGGGCGGCCGCTGCGGGCGGTGCTCATCCGGGGCTGTACGGGCAGTGTCATCTGGCCGGAAAGCTGGCGGCACTCCCGCGCGGCCTGGGGCACCTCGATGCCTGCGGCCGCCAGCCAGATGCTGGCCGTGCAGGCAGTGTCCTCCAGCATGGCGCAGAGCAGGTGCTCGTTTTCGGCTTTGGCGGCGCTGGATGCATGGGCACCCAAAATGGCAAACTCGATGGCCTTGCGGCTGTCCGAGGAAAGGTCGTTTTTGCGCAGGCGGTGGGGCTGGCCGGTGCCGCTGCGCTTGGGGGCGGCCTCTGTCAAGGAGGCAGTGGTAACGCGCTTGCGGCGTAGAAAATCCGCTGCAGGGCCCTGGGCTGTCTGCAGCATGGCCAGTAGCAGGTGCCCGGTATCAGCCGTGGCGCAGCCCTGCTGCCCGGCTAGGCGCAGCGCCGTGCGCACCGTGCGCGAGGCCCCGCGGGACAGCCCTTTATAAGAACGAAATAGCATTCTGGCGCCTCCTAAATTTTTCCTATAGTCAGTATAGACGTTCGACGCATAAATAATCCTCGAAACAAGGGAAAACATGGAATGACAAACGCTTCACGATGTGCTATAATAAAAAAGTCTGCAAAATCCGAGTATGAGGTGATACCAACATGCACAAACTGATGCGCTACATCAAGGGCTACGAAAAGCAGGCTGTTCTGGCACCCCTGTTTAAAATGCTGGAAGCTACCTTTGAACTTTTTGTGCCGCTGGTGGTGGCGAGCATTATCGACACCGGTATCAAAAATGGCGATGCCGTGTTCATCTGGCAACGCTGCGGTCTGCTGATTCTGCTGGCAGCTATCGGCCTGACCTGCAGCCTGACGGCCCAGTACTTCTCCGCTAAAGCGGCGCTGGGCTTCGGTACCGCGCTGCGCAGGGACCTGTTCCGCCATATCAACACGCTGAGCTACAGCGAGCTGGACGGCATCGGTACCCCGACATTGGTCACCCGCATGACCAGCGACATCAACCAGGTGCAGAACGGCGTAAACCTGATGCTGCGCCTGCTGCTGCGCAGCCCGTTCATTGTCATTGGCGCGCTGATCATGGCCTACACCATCAGCTCGCGGCTGACCCTGCTGTTTATTGCGGCAACGGTCGTTATTTCGCTGATTATTTATCTCATTATGCGCGCCACGGTGCCCATCTATCATGAGGCCCAGAACGGCTTGGACAAGGTCACCCTGCTGACCCGTGAAAACTACGTGGGTGCCCGTGTGGTGCGTGCCTTCTCACGCCAGGCGGACGAATTGGCCGCCTTTGTAGAGACCAACGACCACCTGCGCAGCATCCAGACGATGGCAGGCCGCATCTCGGCCCTGATGAACCCGCTGACCTACCTGGTCATCAACCTGGCCATCATTGCCCTGCTGATGCGCGGCAGCCACGAAGTCAATAATGGCGCACTGACCCAGGGCGAGATCATCGCGCTCATCAATTATATGAACCAAATTCTGGTCAGCCTGCTGCGCCTGGCTGATCTGGTCATCTCGGTGACCCGCGCCCTAGCCAGCGGTATGCGCGTGAACGAGATCTTGAACACGCACACCACGATGCCTGATCCTGCCGCCGCAGAGCTGGATGCAGAACCCGCTGCCCCGGCTGTGGCGTTTGACGACGTGACTTTCACCTACAACGGCGCCGGTGCGCCCAGCCTGACCAATGTAAGCTTTACGGCTAAGCCTGGCGAGACCATTGGCGTTATCGGCGGTACCGGCAGCGGTAAATCGACCTTGATCGACCTGGTGTGCCGCTTCTATGATGCAACGACCGGCACGGTGTCGCTGTTTGGCCACAATGTAAAAGAGTACGGCTTTACCCAACTGCGCCGCATGGTAGGCATTGTGCCCCAGCAGGCCGTGCTGTTTACCGGTACCATCCGCGATAACATGCGCTGGGCTGCCCCCGATGCCACCGACGAAGAAATTTGGCAGGCACTGGAAATTGCCCAGGCAGCAGACTTTGTGCGCACCAAGCCCGGTATGCTGGATGCACCCGTGGAGACTGCAGGCCGCAACTTTTCCGGCGGCCAGCGCCAGCGTTTGACGATTGCCCGCGCGCTGGTGCCGAAGCCGAAGGTTTTGATTCTGGACGACAGTGCCTCGGCACTGGACTTTGCCACCGACGCTGCCCTGCGCAAGGCTATTAAAGAAAAGACCGAAGGAATGACGGTATTCATCGTCTCCCAACGTGCAGCCGGCGTGCAGCACGCCGACCACATCTTAGTGCTGGATGACGGCGTGCTGACCGGCGACGCCACGCACAGCCATTTGCTGAAGACTTGCGAGGTCTACAAAGAAATCTGCCTGAGCCAGCTGAGCAAAGAGGAGGTGGAGAAGACCTTATGAGCAAGTGGAAACAGAAAGTGAATAAGGGCACGCTCCGCCGTGTGCTGGAGCTGATCCGCCCCTATGCCGGGCTGGTGGTGCTGACGCTGGTGCTGGCCGTGGTTACTGTGGTCACTACCCTGCTGGCTCCGGTCATCTCCGGCAAGGCGGTAGACCATATTATCGGCCCCGGCCAGGTAGACTTTGGCGGCGTGGGCAAGCTGGCCATTGCCATGGCGGGCACAGTAGCCTGCACGGCTGTCTCGCAGTGGTTGATGAACGTGGTCAACAACCGTATTACCTTCCACGTCGTGCGCGATATGCGTGTGCGCGCCTTTGAGCAGCTGGAACAGCTGCCCCTGAAATATATGGACGCCCACCGTCCCGGCGATGCCATTAGCCGCATCACCACCGACGTGGAGCAGTTCAGCGACGGCCTGCTGATGGGCTTCACCCAGCTGTTTACCGGCATCCTGACCATCTGCGGTACGCTGGGCGTGATGCTGTTCATTGAATGGCGCATCGCGCTGGTGGTCGTGGCGCTGACGCCGCTGTCGATTTTTGTGGCGCGCTTTATTGCGACCCACACCTACTCGATGTTTAAGGTGCAGAGCGAGACCCGCGCCGAGCTGACAAGCCTGGTGGATGAGCTGGTCGGCAACGAGCATTTGGTGCGTGCCTTTGGCTACGAGAGCCGCGCCGAAGAACGCTTTGATAAGATCAACCTGGACCTGCAAAGCTGCGGCGTGCGGGCGGTGTTCTTCTCATCGATGACCAACCCCTGCACCCGCTTTGTCAATGCGCTGGTATATGCCGCGGTCGGCGTGCTGGGCGCGTTTGCGGCCATCGCAGGTGGCATCACGGTCGGCGATTTGTCCGTGTTTTTGAACTACGCCAACCAGTACACCAAGCCGTTCAACGATATTTCGGATGTCATGACCGAGTTCCAGAACGCTTTGGCCTGCGCCCAGCGTGTGTTTGACTTTATCGATGAAACGCCCATCCTGCCAGATGCCCCGGATGCGGTGGAACTGTCCCACGGTGCCGGTGCGGTCGAGTTTGAGCATGTGAAGTTCCGCTATGTGCCGGATGTGCCCTTGATCGAGGATATGAACCTGAAAGTGGAGCCCGGCCAGCGTATTGCTCTGGTTGGCCCCACCGGCTGCGGAAAGACCACGTTGGTCAACCTGCTGATGCGATTCTACGAGATCAACGGCGGTACCCTGCGGTTGGACGGCCATCCCATCGACACCGTGACGCGGGACAGCCTGCGCGGCAACCTAGGCATGGTACTGCAGGAGACCTGGCTGAAAGCCGGGACCATTGCCGAAAATATCGCCTACGGCAAGCCCGATGCCACGCGGGAAGAAATCATCGCAGCAGCCAAAAAGGCACGTGCCCACAGCTTTATCTGCCGCCTGCCCAACGGCTATGATACCGAGGTGGCCGAGGACGGAGGCAATATCAGCCAGGGCCAGCGCCAGCTGCTTTGTATTGCCCGCGTGATGCTGCGCCGCCCGCCGATCCTGATTTTGGACGAAGCAACGTCCAGCATCGATACCCGTACCGAGGTATTGGTACAGGATGCTTTTGAGGAACTGATGAAGGGCCGCACGAGCTTTATCGTGGCCCACCGCCTGTCCACCATTAAAAATGCCGACCAGATTTTGGTGATGAAGGACGGCAATATCATTGAGCGCGGCACCCACGACGAACTGCTGGACCGTGGAGGCTTCTACGCCAAGCTGTACGAAAGCCAGTTTGCCAAGGCTTAAGTTATAGGGAAAGTAAATACGCTAAAGGAGAAATGAACTATGAGCAAGATCACTCTGCCGGAAAACTACCAAAGCCTGTTGGGCCTGTATGACACACAGAAAGCCATCGGCCTGATCAAGACCATCTTTCAGGAAAAGATCTGCATGGCCCTGCACCTGAAGCGCGTGACCGCTCCCCTGTTCGTCATGCAGGGCAGCGGCCTGAACGACGACCTGAACGGTGTGGAGCGCCCAGTCGCCTTTGATGTCCCCTGCCTGAACCAGGAGGCTGAGGTGGTGCACAGCCTGGCTAAATGGAAACGTTACGCCCTGTACAAGTACGGCTTCCGCCCCGGCCAGGGCCTGGTGACTGACATGAACGCCATCCGCCGCGACGAGGAACTGGACAACCTGCACAGCATCTATGTCGACCAGTGGGACTGGGAGAAGGTCATCACCGCCGACCAGCGCACGCTGGACTTTTTGCAGGACACTGTGCGGGATATTGTGGATGCTGTCTGCGCGACCTCGGATGAGCTGCGCTGGAAGTTCCCAGAACTGAAAAATATCCACCTGGGCCGCGATGTGACCTTTATCACCACCCAGGAACTGGAGGACATGTACCCGGACTACACACCCAAACAGCGCGAGAACGCCTTTGCCAAGGAGCATGGCACCATCTGCATCATGAAGATCGGCGGCAAGCTCAAGAGCGGCAAGCCCCACGACGGCCGCGCCCCGGACTACGATGATTGGGCGCTGAACTGCGACATCCTTTTCTGGCATGTGCCCTTGGGCTGTGCGCTGGAGCTGTCCAGCATGGGTATCCGTGTCAATGCGGAATCTCTGCGCCGCCAGCTGGAAGAAGCCGGCTGCCCGCAGCGTGCGGAACTGCCCTTCCACAAGATGCTGCTGGACGGCACCCTGCCCCTGACCATGGGCGGCGGCATCGGCCAGAGCCGCCTGTGCATGCTGCTGTTGGGTAAGGCACACGTAGGCGAGGTGCAGGTCAGCCTGTGGGACGACGACACCGTAGCCGCCTGCGAGAAGGCGGGCATCGCGCTGCTGTAAGTTTAGCATTGACAAACAACAGCCAATTGTGTTATTATTATCTAGTACCCGCTAGTATAGCACAATTGGCAGTGCAGCTGATTTGTAATCAGCAGGTTGCAGGTTCGATTCCTGTTACTAGCTCCAAGAAAAAATCCCCGATACATCGTAGTAAACACGGTGTGTCGGGGATTTCTTTTTGTCTATATTCAAGCTGATTTTGACGCGAATGGTCATAATTTGGGCATAAATCTTTTCAAAAACCAGTTTTCAGCCGATTCCTTGCCGCTGTTTGATTCTGTCAAAGACATTGCCCAGAGCGTCGGCCGCTGCTGCATCTGACGACCGAATCATAGCTGCATAAATGTTTGTCGTTGTCGAGACTTGTGCGTGACCCAAGCGCCCCGCAACCGTAGTTGCCGGAACGTGGGCAGCGATCAGCAAGGCCGCGTTTGAGTGGCGCAGACTATGGAAGCGGCACGGCGAGAGGCCGTGTTCTCTTAGGAATACGGGAAACCAGCTTGAAACAACGTTTGGGTCAATCGGTTTGCCGTCCGGCTTTGTGAACAGCAAATCATTTTTCACGAGTTTGCCGCCCTCAATGGTAATAGTCCGTTGCCAGAACGTCCCCACTTTCAGGCGCTCCCGCATCTGCCACTGCTTGTAATCTTTCAGTAGTGCTATACAGTCGTCGCTTAGCTTAATGCAGCGGCGGCTTTTTTTCGTTTTGGGATAATCAAAAATTGTTCCCTTGTGGGCAATATAAGACAGATTTCTATTGATTGCCATAACTCCGGCATCTAAATCAATGTCAGACCAGCGCAAACCGCAAATTTCGCCCCGCCGGGCACCCGTAAACAAAGCAAGCTGCGTAATAACTGACAGCTGCACGGGGGCATCAGGGAGCGCCGCAAGCAAGTCCGCAATACCGGTTTCATCCAGAAATTCAACGTCTTGTTCAACCAGCTTTGGAGGCGTGACACGTTCACACGGGTTTGCATCCATCAACTGCCACCGCACGGCAGTACTGAACATACTTGACAACATCAGATGATAATGCCGCTGACTGCTTGCGCTTAGTGTATCGGTGCTTGTACAACTGAAAGCCTTTGTAAATGCCCATCTGGCGGCAGCGGCTATCTTTTCGGCTGACTGTTTGGAAACGGTGCGCCCTTGCATAATAGCGGCCATTGTGCCTTGCGATAGGCCGGCAGCTTTTTGTAATTCAATGCGTGTTCCTTTGGGGAACGCTTCAATAAAGGCCGCTTTCGCCTTGTATTTTCCATCTTCACGAATGCCCGGCTGCGCAAGCTGTTTGTAAAATTCTTGAATATGGCCGGGTTGCAACTTTGACAGCTTAATGTGCCCGATTGCAGCGGAAACACGAGGCAGCAGTTTTTTGTAATCTTCGGTCGTGTGCGGTTTCAAATTCGGTTCGCAAAATTCTGTCAGCCACTTTTGGGCAAGGCCGTCAACGGTCAAATCCGTTTCAGCAAACAAACCCCTTTGAACTCTTTGCTCAAAGTTCCGCGCAAATTCCTGCACTGCCTTTTCCGTCTGCCGTGCTGTCAGCTTTGTCGGAGGCGTGAACGTGGCGGAGCGGTACACATACCGCCCATCAGCGCCCACCCCGGCGGAGACCTTGACGCGGTAGGACGTAGAGCCGTCTTTATTTTTTCGTGGTGATATATTTGCCATTGAGTGTACCCTCACAATCCAGACTAATGCAATCAGATTTCATTTCAGCAAAATCTCGAACAACTTTTCCACTTACAAGAGCATATTTTTTTCTATAGTGGTTTTCATATTTACGGTATTGACATTATCCAGCACATGGACGAGGGAGAAACACCAGAGACTTGTCCCTATGATGATATGGAATTCTCCCCGGAGGATTATCCCGCCATGATTGATGGGCATTTCCGCACAAAATACCGTGATGGTTGCGATTACAACATTTGTCACTTTTTTAGCGGGTGCATTCGGTATTTACGATGGAGCACCAGCGTTTTAACTGACCGGGAACAGGAATGAAAGGAGAAAACAAAAATGGATATGCAGGAACTAAAGAGAGAGGCCCGCCGAGAATATGCAAGAGAATGGCGAAAGCGCAATCCTGAAAGGGTAAAGGCTACACAGGAGCGCTACTGGATGCGGAAAGCCGCTGAAATCGCCGCAAAGCGTGAAAAAACGTCCAAAAACGAATGTTTAAGAGAGGGGGCGGAACATGACACCTAAACAAGAAAAGGCGCTTGCAGCGCTTATTTCATGCCCCACAGCGAAGGCAGCAGCTAGAACCGCAGGGCTTTCCGAATCTGCATTGCGTCGCTATCGTCAAGACCCGGAATTTGCAGCAGAATATAAACGGCGCTGCGCTGAACTGCTGGAAACGGCTTGCACCAAAGCAAAAAGCGCCCTGCCGCCCGCCATTGAAAGGCTGAACGCGATTGTACAGGACGACACGCAGCAGCCACGCGAACAGATCGCAGCCGCCCGCGCTGTGTGCGAATACTCTTTGCGATTGAATGAAGCCGTAGATATTGAACAGCGTTTAAGGGCGCTGGAAGAAAGGAGTAAAAACGAACCGTGAAAAGTGACACCATCACGCGGCTGAAACGCCTTGAAGATGCCGTAAAGCGGGGCAACGGCGTTATTATCGTTGACCGCGTGGACAATGGCTATAAACTCCCAGACGGAGAGGTCGTAGCTGATTTAGACGCGTTACGCGGACGATATGGCGTCATCCTTGTGGATGACGTGAAATACCATCTTGACCACCTGGAAGAATGGACAGACTTCGAGCGCTTTTGCGCTGCCGAAGACCGCCGATTGAATCCGCAGAATTACACAAACAAAGAAAAAGAAAGCGAGTAAAAAACTATGAATTACGCAAAATCTTACATTGACTGCTACCGCGAATATTCCGCCGCCGTTGCAGCTGAAAAGGCAGCACGCGCCGCCCTCGAAAACGAGTACAACGACCACAGCATTACAAAGGCCACTTTTCAAGCTAAGCTCGCCACGATTCTTGAAACCGCCCCGAAAGAGGTTGAGTTCCGCAAAAAGGCTGACAAAATCTGCAATGATTTTGAGATTGCCTATGCTTCGTGGATTGCGCCGGACGGCAGCAAGGTTGATACCGCTGATTTGGCCGTGTTGAACCCTACGTTCATCACGAGCGCAGCTGACTTGCAGCACCTTGCCGACAAGCACAACGCGAACCCGACTATGGCAAAACCCATCCGAGAATACGCTGTAAAACATTCTTTGAACGTGCGCATTTTGGATGTTGAAGCCCCGCTGAAAGCGATGAACACGGTGCGATTGTTCGTACAAAGAGCTCTTAACGATTTTGACGGCTATTCCGCAAACTGCCTTAAAAACGACGGGTTTTGTCAGCGCCTTATTGACCTGGCCGCTGTTATGGATGGCAAGGTGATGCTGACGGATACCATCGAAGAATAACGAGAGTGTCGTGTCATTAAACTAATTCACCCCCGACGGTTTAATCCGTCAGGGGCTTTTCTGTGCCTATTTGAGTATCGCAACGCCACAGCGCGAGAAACACACCCGTTTTGGTGCTGCAGGTCAGCTTGCCGTCTGAAATACAAAACACGTCACAGAGCCTTGCAGGGGCTTTACAGCGCATTGCCCTATTCTTCGCTATCATTCCCGGCGGGTACGCCTTGCAGCTTTTCCAAAAGTGCCGCCCGCTTGCTTTCCGTGTCCGGGTCTGTCTGACCTGCGCCGGGCAGCTCTAGGGCGTCACGCTGCATTGTTTCGCTGATTGCACGACCAACAAATCCGTTGATACTTTCCCCGCGCTTTTCGGCGTGGGCTTTTATTTTGTCCTTGCTGCCTTTTGGAAGTGCAATAGAAATGCGGTCAAGGTTTTGGGCATCCCATTTTCTATTGCCCTCTTTTCTTGCAGCTGTGTATTTTTGCTGTGCCATATTTATGAAACCCTCCTTTTTTATCATCCCTATTATACCACGCACGCATACACTTATCAAGTGTAAAATATGCAATACTTATTAAGTGAATGTTTGTGCGATTTGTCAATAGTATTCACTTAATAAGTGTAGTATAATGATATTGTCGAAAGGGAAAACGGGTCAAGGTAGACGTCAAGCCCACCAGCCCACCAGAAATACCAGACAAGACGCGGACGGGATTGCAGGAACCGGCAAGACCGAGCAGATAGCACCGAGCCCCCGCGCACCCGAAGCCCCAAGACAAAAAGAAAGCGCCCGGCAGCAGCGAACTACCGAGCGCAACCCACACAATGAAAGTGTGCTATACGATGGAAAGCAACTAATTATAGCACTCTTTCCGCAAAAAGTAAAGGAGGTGCAAACAATGAAACGGTATGACCTTAGCGCGATTATGAGCCGTGCGTGGGCGATTTTCCGCAAGGGCGGGATAGTATTTGCCGAAGCCCTGCACAGAGCTTGGCAGAGCGCCAAAGCCCGCCCACAGAACGCGGCAGCGATTGCAGCAGCCAAAGCATCCGCCGGGATTGCAGAGGATTGCAAAACGTGGGCCGACTGGAAAGCGGCGGGTTATGAAGTGATTCACGGCAGCAAGGCGCTTTTCCGTGCCGTCCTGATTTGGGCAAGTCACGGAGATGGCGCGACGTACACGGCAAGTTTTTTCGGCGCAAGCCAAGTGCAGCCAATTGAAGCATAACAACCAAATAAACAAAGCTGCGCTAACAGGCTATACGGGCGCTTTTGGGAGGGTTAAATGCTTATGAATGAAATTAACCGCACTGCCTATATCACAGCCTTACAGGGCTTGCTAGTGGCCGCTACAGATGAACAAGTAGACCGGCTGTGGAGCATTGCCACAAAGATGATTCTTGAAAACATGGAGGATGATACAGAATGACCGTTCTTGATTTTCACGAAAAGCTGCGCCGTAATGCAGAGAAGTCAAAGGATGCCTGGCCCGCCGCTGAGGAGCACGTCAGAATCATGGAAAGCTGCACGTATATCTGGAATGAGGATGCTTGCGCTGGATACGTGCTGAATGCAATGCAGCATTGCGGCGTTGACGATGACCTTATCATTAAAATTCTGAATGAACTCTATCTGCAAATTGATGAGGTCAGTTTTGAAGATGCAGCAGCTGATGCAAAGCGGTATTTGAAAAACTACTACGCCAAGAAACATGGGCAAGGGAACCCCGAAGAAGATTAACGCGTCCTCACGCACAAGGCACGCCTAAATTTCTCCGGCGGAAAAGACAACCTACTAACCCATAACAAGCAGAGCGCTCCGCAAGGGGCGCTTTTCCCATTTATAGGACTGCAAAAATGGTCATAATTTGGGCATAATTGCATTGAAAACTACTAAAAACCACTAAAAGGCACAACAAGCAGATATGCGAATTATCGCACGATATTGCACACTATTTAACGATACAACGCCAAGAATTATCAATTTGTAATCAGCAGGTTGTAGGTTCGAGTCCTATTACTAGCTCCAAAACAAAACGCCCCGGAACACGGTTTGTGTTCCGGGGCGTTTTGTTTGTGATTTTTGGGAAAAGTAGATTATTTCCCAGCCTGAAGAACAGCTTGCAGGGCGCAGTAGTCTTGCAGAGTCAGCTGTTCCGGGCGGGAGCGGGGGTCCAGGTGAGCAGCTTCCAGGGCGGAGAGGACGGTGGCTTTTGGCAGCTGCAGACCGTTGGAGATGGCGTTAGCGGCGGTCTTGCGGCGCTGAGAGAAGGCGGCGCGGATCAGGGAGAAGAAAGCTTTCTCATCTCCGCCCGGCACTTCAACCGCAGGTGTTTTGCGGACGTTCAAGCGGATGACCGCGCTAGTGACCTTGGGGGCCGGGTAAAAACTGCCGGGCTGTACGGTAAAAAGTAACTTTGGCTCGGCATAATAAGCCACCGCATAGCTGATGGCACCAGCGTCACGGGTACCAGGAGCAGCGCAAAGGCGCTGTGCGGCCTCTTTCTGGACCATGACGGTAATATTCTCGATGGGGAGTTTCTCTTCTAACAGGCGCATCAGAATCGGGCTGGTGATGTAGTACGGCAGGTTGGCGCAGACAGCCACCGGCTTATCGCCGAATTCCTCGGCCAGCAGAGCTTTGAGGTTGACCTTGAGGACATCGTTCAGCACCAGCTTGAAATTGTCATAATCGGCCATCGTTTCTTCCAACAGCGGCGGCAGGCGCTTGTCCACCTCGATGGAAACGACCTTATCGGCGCGTTTGCAAAGCTGCTCGGTCAGCACGCCGATGCCGGGGCCGACTTCCAGCGCACCCCAGCCGGGGCCGATACCGGCCTCATCGGCAATGCGAGGGCAGATGCCGGGGTTGATGATAAAATTCTGGCCAAAGCCTTTGGACAGGGCAAAATCATACCGTGCGCAAAGGTCGCGGATGGTAGACAAATCGGTCAGGGTAGGCAAAGCGGGCTCCTCTCAGCACAGGAAAATTCGGGAAAATCAGTTCTGGCCAGACAGCATCTTGGCGGTGTTCAGGGCCTTGCTGATCTGGGGGTCGGTGTCGACGGTGTAATCGTAATAGGCATTCTGTTCGTCGGAGGACAGCGCAGCGTCCACATCAGGGGTCAGGCCCAGGTCGTTCCAGGATTGGCCCTCGTTGTCCAGCAGCAGACCGATAGTGATGTAGGCGGCGGAGCCATCGGAAAAGCTCTGGGCGTCGCTCATCACAACACCCTTACCGGCGGTGCGGGTGCCTACGATGGTGGCGCTGTTCATCTTGCGCAGGGCATTGGCAAACAGCTCGGCACCATCGGAGGTGCTGCCGTTGACGAGGACGACCATGGGCACGGTGACCTCGTTTTCATCGGACATGCGCAGCAAGGTGATGTTGCCGTCCTTGTCCTCCTGTTGGGCGATGACGCCGGAAGGCACACAGTAGTCGGCGCAGACCAGCGCGGCGTTCAGGTTCTCACCGATATTGTCGCGCATGTCGAAGATGAAGCTGGCAGCGCCCTGGTTCAGCAGATTGTCCACAGCAGAGCGGAACTCGCTGGCCGTGCCGGAGGAGAAGGCGTCGATGCGGACATAGCCGCAGGTGTCGCCAATCATCTGGCTGGAAACGGTGGTGGTGCGGTAGTTGCTGTGCACCAGGTCGACGGTCTGCTCCTGTCGGTCGGGCGTCAGATAGGTGATGGTGGTGGTGGTCCCCTCTTCGCCCAGCAGGGCCGAGGTCAGGGAGGCGGTGTCGGTCATGGACTTGGTGGACATATCGCCGATGGCAGTGATGTAACCGCCGACCTGCAGACCGGCCTCGCTGGCGGGCGAGTTGCCGTAGACGCGGGTGATGCGGCCGTAGCCGGAGGACGGGTCGTTGACGACGGCCACGCCGATGCCGGTCAGCTTGCCGGACTCAACGGCCAGGCGCTCGCTGTAAGCTTTGGCGGTGTAGTAGCGGGCGTATTTATCGTTGATGCCCAGCATGTAACCAGCGGCCAAGGTGTCGTTCAGCGTGTCCTCGTTGATAGTGAAATACTCGTTGGAGCGGACAAAACGGTCGATTTCGGCCAGCTTGTTGTACTGGCGCTCCTTGCTTTTGACGCTGGACACGGTGGAGTTGAACATATTCATCGAGACAACCATCGTCAGAGAAAAAGTGACCGCCATGGCGATCAAGGCAATGGTGATGGTAACGCCGAGACTAATTTTTTTGCTCATGGGTTCAGATGGCTCCTTACAAAATAGTGCGGTCTTTTACAGAGTATAGGCCAGACTGAAAAGAACGCTGGAGAAAAGGCTGATAATCATAACGACCGCAATAACAAGACAGAAAATGCGCACGGCTGGCTTATGTTTCTGGGGTTTCATCAGGACTTCCCTCCCCTTACGAGATGTAGTTGGTGACGCTGGTCAACACACCGTTGACCTTCATTTCCAGGTGCAGATGGTTGCCGGTAGAATTGCCTGTGGTACCGACATAGCCCAGCAGCTGGCCCTTGGAGACAGGTTGGCCTACGCTGACCACGGGGGCGCTGTTCATGTGAGCATACAGGGTCGAATAGGTATTGCCGTTGGAATCGGTACCATGGTAGACCTGCACATAGTAGCCC
>OLQO01000636.1_pt1 | contig 27968 bp, 22 predicted proteins | sample 1672281 | NCBI WGS metagenome assembly OLQO01 (sample SAMEA3136667, study PRJEB25190) | human gut metagenome | biome: human gut; feature: human-associated habitat; material: faeces | place: Austria | collected 2013
CTTCCTGAACCGTTGTGTAAATAACTTTTCCTTCATCCGTTACAGCGAAATGATCCCCTGTATCTCCATAACCTTCTCCAAATCCATTGATCAAAATTGCAGGATCCTGATCTCCATTATTGATAATAAATGACATCGGGATTACATCACCTTCAATGGAAAATTCTTTTTCAAGTTCATCTGCATGATCACGGAATTGAATTAATACCTGTTCCAGTTCATCTGTTGTTGTCGGAATCTCAAGTCCAAGATAATCCAGCCATTTTTTGTTAATATACGGGATATCTCCGATTGCCTGAATGGCTTCTTTCCCTGCTCCAAGCTGCTCAATCCATGGAAAGGAATAAATATGTCCATCCGGTGCTGTACACATCGCCCTGTATTCCGGATATTTTTCAAATACTGCCTGTAAATTCGGCATATATTTATCTATCAGGTTTTCCAATGGAATGATGATTCCCTGCTTTGCATAACGCAGCAGGTCATACTCACTCATTCCGGCATTGAATAATCCGTCCGGCAGATTTCCAAACTGGGCAAGTGCCAGGTTTTTCTTATCAGAAAACTGGTCTGATACAAAACAAGTCCAGTCAATATGAACATTTGTCTGCTCTTCCATGCGCTGAAAGATCACTCGTTCATTTGGCTCCTGTGTTGATGTAGCCGGTGCACTTGTAATAAAGGAAAGTTCTGCGGTTTCCTTCAATGGAAACTGCACTTCCGATACAGGTGTATCCGGATCAATTTCAGCTGCAAGCTGCTGCTCTTTTCCACATCCTGCAATTCCCACCATCATCGTCAAGAATAGTCCAATTGCAAGTAATGCATTTACTTTTCTTTTCTTCATAGCTGTATCGTTCCTTTCTTATTAGCCTTTTACCGATCCGACCATAATTCCTTTATCAAAATATTTCTGGAAGAATGGGTACATTACTAACAGTGGTAAACTTGATACTACAATGGTTGCATATTTAAGCTGTTCTGCTATTTTTGCCATTTCTGCCGTACTCTGGATATCGGCGATCATTCCCGGCTGTGGTGTATTCTGTACCAGAATAGAACGGAGCACTAACTGCAATGGCTGCAGATTTGCATCATTCAAATAAATCATTGCATCGAAATAACTGTTCCACATTCCAACGAAGGACCAGAGTGCCAGAACTGCAATGATCGGCTTACATACCTGAATCATGATTTTAAAGAAATGCTGGATCTCATTTGCCCCGTCGATCGCAGATGCTTCTCTTAATTCTGTCGGAATTGATTGATAATAAGTTCTTGCGAGAATCATATTCCATACATTAAATGCCCCCGGAATCAGGATTGCCCACACCGTATTAACCAAGTGCAGCTGATTGATCAAAATGAAGGTAGGAATCATTCCACCCCCAAAGAACATTGTGATCAGGAAAATAATATTGAATAATTCTCTTCCTACAAATTCTTTTTTAGACAACGGATATGCTGCCAGCAATGTCACAAAAACGGAAATAACTGTAAATGCAAGTGAATACAGGAAAGAATTTAAAAATCCACGCCAGATCATTGCATTCTCTAATACTCTTCGATAGGCATCTAATGTCCAGTCCTTGATTTTAAAACTCAATCCCTGGTTATTCAAAACATTCGGATCCATAAAGGATGCGAGTACCACATAAACAATCGGTATTGCTATAGAAAGGACGAATAAACCAAGAATGGTAAATCCGATTCCAAGGATTACGCTGTCTGTCCTTGAATATTTTTTATTCTTTATTTTCTCCATCTTTTCTCCCTCTTTCCTATAATCCTTCTCCATCATTCAGTTTCTGAACAACCCAGTTTACAAAAACCAGCAAGATAACATTTACAACAGAATTGAAAAGACCTACTGCTGTAGAATATCCATAATCGCCATTTAAAAGTCCGATACGATATACATATGTAGACAGGATTTCCGATGCCGGCAAGTTCATATCTGTCTGTAACGCATAGGCTTTTTCAAAACCTATACTCATAATATTTCCGGCCTGTAAAATAAACTGAATTACAATAATATTTTTAATTGCAGGCAACTCTACATACCAGATTTGCTGCAGAAGATTTGCTCCATCCATGAGAGCTGCTTCTTCCAGCTCTCTGCTGGCATTCGACAATGCTGCTGTGTACATAATAGATGCCCATCCTGCCGCCTGCCAGATTCCGCTTGCAATATAGATTGTCCGGAATGCAGAAGGCATTGTCATCCAGTTTGTGCTGATTCCGAGTACTTTATTCAGCGGTCCTACAGGCGATAAAAACATACGGACCATACCACAAAGTACGATGACGGAAATAAAGTTCGGCATATAGATCAAAAGCTGAACCTTCTTCTTGATTCCTGTCTTTTGAATACGATTCAGAAGCAATGCAAGAATAATTGGAACCGGGAATCCCCACAGCAATCCGTAGATACTCAATTTTAATGTATTCATCAGATAGCTCATGAAATCAGGTGAAGATAAAAATCGTCTGAAATACTCCAGTCCGACCCAGGGACTCCCAAGAACTCCTTTGATTACATTGTAGTCTTCAAAAGCAATCAGAAGACCACCCATCGGAAGATACTTAAAAATAATTGTCAGCAAAAGTCCCGGCATCAGGAAGAATAAATATAGCTGCCAGTTTTTCTTCACATAAGTCCCCTTTTCTCTCCAGGTTCGCTTGCTTGCGGACTTTGCTTGGTTTCGCATTCTTTTCATGCATTACTCCCTCCATTCCTTTAACGCTTCGCACAAAACCGGTTAAGTAACCGGTTACTTTCTAGTTTGATAATACTCTATTCCTCTCATTCTGTCAACACTTTTGCGTGTTAAAATAACCGGTTACGTAATCGGTTATTTTCCCATTGTGTTTTTCCATGAGAATTGCTATACTAAAGACTATTATAAACTGTTAGTCGTCATATTGAAGGAGATTCCGCTTTTATGAGTAAAAAACAGGTAACTTTTGCAGATATTGCAGAATATACAAATTTTTCAAAGACTACAATATCAAGATACTTCAATCATCCTGATTCTCTTACCTTAGAAAACCAGGAAAAGATTTCACAGGCTCTTGACATACTTGGATATAAAAAGAATAAGCTGGCAAAGGTCCTGGCGAATGGAAAAAGTGAATTTATCGGAATCATCGTTCCAAACCTCTATCTGCACTATTATTCTGAGATGCTGGCACAATTTCTTTCCAGCTACAGAGATTATCATTATAAATTTCTTGTTTTCGCCAGCGAACATGGGGCTGAAGAGGAGCAACAATACATTGAAGAGCTTCTATCTTATCAGATTGAGGGACTGATTGTTTTAAGTCACACGCTTCCATCCGAAAAGCTCGCTTCCTATCAGATTCCTGTCATCGCAATTGAACGTGAAGCAGAACATATCAGCAGCGTCAATACAGATAACTATATGGGAGCACTTCAGGCTACTTCCTTGTTGATCCGGGATAAATGTGACATACTGATTCATATAAATGTCAATGTGAAAAAATCTGTCCCGGCTTATGACCGTATCCGGGCTTTTAAGGAAACTTGTGAAGAACATCATGTTCCATATCATATCGATCTGAGTGTAGAAGGTAATACTTATCAGGAGATTTTAAATGTGATCCGGGTAATTTTCGATAAGATAGAAGCCAAATATCCTGATCAAAAAAAAGGTATCTTTCTTGCGAATGATACCTATGCCAATATGTTTCTGAATTTAATTTTCCAAAAATACGGAACATTTCCTTCAACTTATGAGATTGTTGGATTTGACGATTCCCCGATTGCCAGCGAAGCAATCCTTCCAATCACAACCGTTGGTCAGCAGATTGATGTCATTGCCAAAACCGCCATGGATCTTCTGGTCCGGCAGATGGATGAGCAGAAAAAGCGTGCTCCCAAACCATTGGGCGAACCCATCCACAAACAAATTACCCCTATATTGATTCGCCGTAATACAACACAATAGTTTATCCTCTTGGCTGCGCTGTAAGGAACATGCCACGATACCATTTCGGGCAAACTGTGGAGTCTGCTGTTTATGGACATCTTGGCACATCAAACCTTGCTTACCACGGAGGAATTATTCCGACTTGCTGTATCGTTAATTATCTTTAGAAGGCGTAAATGGATCATTAGTTTATGCTGATTTACGCAGCCTGCTTCCACCCGCTTTTTCCTGCCTTACGCGCCATCCTCCAGAGCACGGTTGCAAGCCCGACCGCCATCGGCACATAAAACGACGCCGCCCTGCTGACGATCATCGACACAGGTAACGTCCCTCCGATGAAAATCTGTGCAAACGCGCTCCGATACACGAGCTCCGTAATTCCCTGCGCGCCGGGCACCGGAAGCATGTCCACTGCCAGCGTCACCGCCGCCTGTAAAAAGACGACGCTCCACAAATTTGTCCCGAAAAGCCCCATTCCGCAGTACACCAGCCAGGTAATCACAAATGCGCTGTTTCTCTGCACAAAGGTCAGTGAAAATGCTGCCGCAAGCCGCCCCGGATGCTCTTTTAAAAATAGGACTGCCCGATGATATTCCTGCACGAAGCACCGCACCTTTTCCTGTCTGCCCACGCTTCCCGAAGCTTTCGACAAATGCAGTTTCACGAATAATCGATCAAAAATATCCGCCCAGGCAATTATCCATTGCGGCAGGACAATCATTCCAGTCACGACAAGCGTTATCGCCAGATTCAAAAACAGACCCAGAAGATACAGACCGAAATATCCGCCAAGATATTGCCGCAGCATTTCCCCCTGAAAAATCAGCAGAAATGTACCAATACAAACTAACACCAGCTTATAGCACACCGCTGTGACCATCAGTACGACCGTACTGCTGCTGACGCTGTTTCCATCCTTCTTCATTTCATAGAGCTGCATCGGCTGTCCGCCGGTCGCGGACGGTGTGATTCCGGAATAAAAAAATCCGAGAAACGAATAGCTGATACATGTCAGAAGTCCGCTTTTTCCGCCTGCTGCCCCAAGCAGAATCCTTATGATCGTCCCTTCCATACAGACAAAGAAAAGGCCGAGTGCCACCGCCCCGGCCAGACTCATTCCCCGCATACTCTTTACCGCTGCCCAGATCTCCTGCGGCTTCTGCCCGCTAAAGCAAAACCGCAGCGTGAGTACCATCACCGCCAAAAACAGCAGTGTCTCCAAAAAATATTTTTTTCGTCCGCCTGCAGGCGTATCTTTTTTTCGAGCCTTCATATCCCTCTCCATTCTACAGGCACGCAGCACCCCAAAACATGTGCGCGCCATGACTGCGCTGCTGCGCATGCAGCACGAACATCCATCAATTCATCGCCGGACGCGGCCGCCAGTCACGACCCGTGCCAGCAAATTCCGATGCCGCTGCAGTTCCTACCGCGCAGCCCGCCTCCGAAGCCACGACCGCTGCGCTGCCCTCCACCAGCTCTGCCAGTGTCCCCTCGAATACAAGCGTTCCCACACAGCTGTCTTTTCCCAGCTGTTCATACACATCCCGCGGCGTGACAAGGGGAAACGGCTTTTGCCATTCCTGCAGGCCGACCTTCTGGGTTACACGCGCCAGCCACGACGAACAGGTGTCGTGATTTTTCTGGTCAAAGGCGATTCCAGCTAACAAAAACAAAAGCCCGATCACCATATAATGATGGGTAAAGCGTCGTTCCCATTCCGTCTTTACCTCCTGCTGCAGCGCTTCCCTCTGTACTTTCGTACATGCCACGCGGCAGACCTGATAGCGCGCGGTCGGATATTTTTTCAGAATTTTTTCCCGATTTTCCCGTTCAAAGCCTGCAAACAGCGGAATCGCCGGATTGCGTCTGCCGATGCTGTAGGCCTCTTTCAACTCCGGATCGAAGCCCAGCACGACATGCACATAATTCTGCCCGATCACTCGGCGGATGATCGAAGCAAACAGACCAGGCGTATCTACAAAGCCAACGTAGATTGCGGACTGCGCCGTAGCATTATCCTGCTTTTTCCTATTCTTCATCGCCGCACCCTCACTGAAACTGCCAGATCCGGCGCGCCATGCGGTATCCTCCGATCACCACCGCCGCCCCGGGCGCACCTGGCAGACAGGTCAGACCGCTGATGCTGCCAAGCCGCAGCCTTCGATAGAGCTTCGGATTTTCTTTTTTTAGTGACTGCCAGAGCTCTTTTCTGCGCTGCCGCCCTTCTTTTCCGAGCATCAGCAGATGGATCGTGGAAATCGCCATCATAATCGAGCTGTTGCGGTAGAGATAGCGGCGCAGCTTCGGTTCAGTGTTCTGCACCGCGTCCGACCCGACGAACCGGTTGCCGAGCTGCGTCACGAGAATCTGCTGATCGATGCGCGACACGAGCACTTTTTCGTTAACCGACTGATCCTCGCGCCCCAGATAATAATGATACAAATCCTCATTCAGATAATAAATCCGCTGCACGAACGGAAGCGGGCAGTTTGCAAACAGGTTGTCCACATAAAACGTATGCTCCGGAAGCTTTAACCCACAGTCATACAGCACTCCCGTCCGAAAAATCAGCGCATGCATGACAAGATACTGTTCCGGCGAAAAACAGCCGATTTCGTCCCACCTGCAGATTTTTTGCTCGGGAAAAAGATTTCCGTAGCGGACTGCTTTCGTTTTTCCCTCTTCCAGATGATCGTATACATAGTTGCAGACAACCAGGTCGGGGCGTTTTTCCTCCTTTGTCCGGCACCAGAAACGCAGGACGCTCATCAGCTTATGAAATGCAGCCTCATCCAGCCAATCGTCCGAATCCACGACCTTGAAATAAATTCCGTTTGCGAGCATCAGCCCTGCATTGACACCGGAACCGTGCCCGCCGTTTTTCTTGTGCACAACCCGAACCACATCCGGGTATGCACGCGCATACTGATCTGCAAGCTGTCCGGTTCTATCCGTCGACCCATCATCCACCAGAATAATTTCCAGCCCGTCGCGCTCTTTTAAAAGGGATTCCACACACCGTTCCAGATAGCTTTCCGAATTATAGCAGGGCACTGTCACCGTCAGGCACTTTCCTTCCTTTTCTCTATCGATATCCATAAAAAAACCTCCGCAGTCGTTTGTTTCATTTGCCTTTATCATAAAGACAAATTCCAAACAGCCGCAGAGGCTTTTCCGAAATTTTTTCTAAACAAAAGCTTATTTTTCTGAAGGAATTTCTTAATCCTCCGTAAGAATTAACCCGCCATATGGAAGAACTCGATCAAAAACAGCCAGCTCAAGCCGTAGTAGGACACTACCGCAACAAGGTCGTTGATGGTCGTAATCAAAGGACCGGAAGCAACTGCCGGATCGACCTTGATCTTTTTGAAAAACAGCGGAATACACGTACCAACCGCACTGGAGATCAGCATTGCCAGAAGCAGGGCAACACCGATGCACGCGGATACCGCATAGGAAAAGGCGAGGGTCTTTCCTTTGATTGCAAAAATATAGAGTCCGATCAGTACAAAGGACATCAGTCCCAACAAACCACCGTTGCATAAACCTATCCTCATTTCCTTAAAGACAAGCTCTGCCTTCTGCTTGCCGGTCAGGGATTCGTCCATCAATACCCGGATCGTCACAGCCAGGGACTGTGTACCGACGTTACCTGCCATATCCAGAATCAGGGACTGGAAGCACATGATGATCGGCAGCTGCGTCACAACTGTCTCGAACATGCCTACAACCGACGAAACAACCATGCCGAGAGCAAGCAGGATCAACAGCCACGGCATTCTTTTTTTCATGCTTTCCTTTAACGGCTCCTTGAGATCCTCTTCTGCCGTCAAACCAGCCAGCTTTGCGTAATCCTCGCCCATTTCGTCATCAACCAGCTCGATGATGCTGCTGGATGTGATGACGCCCAACAGGCGGTTATCGTTATCCAGGACAGGAACCGAATCCTCAGAATAATCCTTCAGGCGTTCGATACACTCGTCGATCTCCTCCTCCGCATATACATACGGATAAGAGGTTACAACCAGCTCCTCAAGCGGATGATCCTGCCTTGCAATAATCAGGTCTTTTAAGTCGATGGCACCGTAAAATTTCTGCTGGCTGCTTACGACAAAAATTGTAGAAATATTATCGTTTTTGGCTGCCTGACAGATCAGGCTGCTCATTGCTTCCTTCACGGTAACATTTTTCTGGATGATAATACAGTTAGTGGTCATCCTGCTGCCGATCTCATCCTCATCGAAGGATGCGATCACTTCGATATCGTGGCGGACATCGTCATCCAGCAGATCGATCAACAGACGCTTTTTGCCTTTATCGAGCATGCGCAGTACTTCTGCCAGCGAGTCTGTCTCCATTCCGGAAAGGATCGCCGCAGCCTTACGCGGTTCCATTTCTTTTAAGTACTCTGCTGCTTCATCTGCTTCCGTATATTCTAAAATATCCGAAAGCATATCCTTATCCAGGATCCGGTACAGCTTGCAGCGTTCCTGTACCGTCAGCTTTTTGAGAACTTCCGCAAGGTCATTGGCATGGTAATCCTCCAGCCGGCTGCTCATCACCGCCGGGGAGGTATTGCTCCGGATAATGTCAATGATCTCTTGAGTATAGTCCTTTGTCTCCATCTTTCCCGTCTCCTTTCTTCTCCAAACTTGCACACAGAAAATCCTATCTGCAGCGCGAATCACGCAACAAAAAGAAGCCCCTTTGCGTTAATCCACGCCTGCGGCATCTTCTGCAACCTGCTTTTCACCTGACTTGTCGTGCTATTGGGTTTCATAGGACAGGAACAATAGAAACTCTATCGCCATGAAGAAGAAAGAACTGAACAGAAAAAAGGCTCAGAACGAAACGGATCTGCTGCGTCTCTGTGCTTTTTCTGCTTCCCATCCTATGCAGCGACTTCGCCCGTGAGCATCGCAGCTATCCATTTCATTCACCTGCCTTTATCTTTGAATTTCTAAACACTATAAATTATTATAAACATCAAATTTTGAAAAAGCAATGGCATTTTGCCACTTTTATTATATCCCTTTTTTCAGGCCTCTGTCACCTCATAGTCCATGCACACGCGGCATTTCACGTTCGGGCGCACCTTGCCGTCCGCAACCGCCACATGGGCCGGATGTACGGAATAGCCTTTCAGGGAAGCTGCATCTGCAAAGCAGGAATCCAGCATCAGATCCGCATTGGAAGAAGGAAGCCCTTCTGTATGTACCTGAATGGAAAGCAGACCGGGAATCTGCCCCGCAAGCCCTTCCAGACCAGCTTTAATGCCCGCCTTGATTTCCGTTTTTTCTTCTTCTGTAAAAGAATCCTTTAACTGCCATAAAATCACATGCTTTACCATTTTTCTCCTCATTTCTGCGCACGCTTTTTGCGCATGCCGAGTTTGTGTCAAGTGCGCGCAGACACAAATCTCGCGATTGAAAAATTTTATTTTTCAATCTTTCTCCTTTGTGTTTCTTTTCAAACAATTCCATTTTCATAGAATTATACCCGTTTTTTCTTTTTCTGTACACAATCTGATAAAGGATTTCGTATATTTTTCTTCTCCCGTTTCATACTAATCCGGAAACAAAACGCTGTGTGTCGAACGCTCTGCAATTTGAGGCCATTTGGCGTACAGCGTTTCAGAAAAAAGAAAAGGAAGATGCTTATGTCAGATATGTTCTGTTTTCAGTGTCAGCAGACTGCCGGAAATACCGGCTGCATCAAAACGGGCGTCTGCGGCAAGCAGCCGTCCACAGCGCTTTTGCAGGATCAGCTCGTCGAAGAACTGATCCGCCTTTCGCATGCCGCCATGGAGGCAGGGGTGCAGACAGATTCCTGCACCGCCCTTTTGGCCGATGGTCTTTTTACCACCCTTACCAATGTCAACTTCGATGACGCTTCCATCAAGCGCTTTACCGACCGCGTCCGGGCAATGCGCAGGCGCCTTGACAGCCCCGGATCGGAGAGAAAGGAACGCTTCATCGCCCCTCTCTGGGAGGGCGACACCGACACCGTTTCCCTGCGCTCCACGCTTCTGTTCGGCTTAAAGGGCATGGCTGCCTACGCGCATCACGCAGCTCGTCTCGGCTTTCATGACCCGGAGGTGGACGGCTGGTTTTACCGCGGGCTCACCGAGCTGACCAAAACGCATTCCGCCGAAGAATGGCTTTCCCTGATTATGGAGTTCGGCAGGGTCAACTATCGCTGCATGGAGCTTTTGGATACCGCCAACACGACCGCGTTCGGCAATCCCGTTCCGACACGAGTGCACACGGACATCAAAAAAGGTCCCTTCATCGTTGTTTCCGGGCACGATCTGGAAGACCTGCACCAGCTTCTCGAACAGACGAAAGGAACCGGCATCAATGTTTATACCCATAGCGAAATGCTTCCTGCCCACGGCTATCCCGGTCTGAACCAATATCCGCACCTTGCAGGAAACTTCGGCACCGCCTGGCAGAGCCAACAGCAGGAATTCCAGGACATCCCCGCCCCGGTGCTGTTTACGACCAACTGCCTGATGCCGCAGCGTCCCAGCTATCAGGATCGGATTTATACGACCTCCGTCGTTGGTTATGAGGGACTGACTCATATTGAAGCTGACGAACACGGGCATAAGGATTTTTCCCCGGTCATCCGTCATGCCCTGCGCCTTGGCGGCTATGAACGCGACCAGAGCATGAGCGGCATCAACGGCGGGCACATGCTGACGACCGGCTTTGCTCACGCTGCCGTCCTCTCCTGCGCCCCGCAGCTTGTCGAAGCAATCAAAACCGGCGCGATCCGACACATTTTCCTCGTCGGCGGCTGCGACGGCGCACATCCCGGCAGAAATTACTACACGGAATTTGTCAAACAAGCACCGATGGATTCCATCGTCCTGACCCTTGCCTGCGGCAAATACCGCTTCAACGACCTCGACCTCGGAGAAATCAACGGCATCCCGCGCATTCTCGACATGGGGCAGTGCAACGATGCCTACAGTGCGATCTACGTTGCGCAGGCCCTCGCCGAAATCTTTGGCTGCGGCATCAACGAACTGCCTCTGACACTCGTGCTTTCCTGGTATGAACAGAAGGCGGTCTGCATCCTGCTCACCCTGCTTGCCCTTGGTGTCAAAAATATATACCTCGGTCCGACCCTGCCCGCCTTTTTGTCCGAATCTGTCGTGCAGCTTCTCGTCCACCGCTACTCACTGACGCCAATCACCGCTGCGCCACAGGATCTCGACGCGATCCTCGGGCGGGGATAATGTACGCTACAGTGGTCTCCCGTCCGGAGGGCTTTTGTATCACAGGACACACGTTTCTGTGATAAACAATAGAATGCACGCTCTGCGAGCATTCTATTGTCATGAAAAAAACGTGCAGCCTTTCTCCTATCCGGAGACAAGCTGCACGCTGTTTTTCAGGCTTTCTTTCCCTTTTCTTTTGCAAACTGCATGCCCAGCACCAGCGCCAGTCCGATGATGCCGGCAATCCAATGAAAGCTGGAGAAAGTCAGCGGAGCCTGCGCTTCTTCCAGCGTTGTCGGTCCCATCACGATTGCATAGAAGGAGCCCACCATCATGCCGACGATGCAGTACAGCGTCTGGGGGCGGAAGCGCTCCAGGCAAACCTTGATAATCTTTACAACACTACATGCGCCTGCTACGATACCAAGTCCAAAGAAGATCAGGTTCGGTACATAGGAAAGCTGCAGCCCCAGCGCTGCGCGGATCGCAGAAATCACCGGAATGTATACACCGAAGATCAAAAGCAGGGTGGAACCGGAAATACCGGGTAAAAACATCGCAGAAATCGCAATCATTCCGATAAAGAACAGTTTAATCGCATTTCCGAGCTGGAAGTGGCTCAGATCCATCGAAGAGGTTCCGGCTCTGCCGTTTAACCAGGTGATCCCGGCCACCAACACAATACCTAGGATCAGGAATAAAATGCCCTTGCCAAACTGCTTGAAGCCATCCCTTTCTTCCCGGATGATCAGCGGAATCGCGCCCGCAATAAATCCGATAAACAGAGAGCTTACCACATAAATATGACTTTCGAACAGTGCTGACAGGATGACAACCGCAAGCCCCATGCCGATGATCCATCCGATACCCAGCTTGATCAGATAGGCGATTGCTTTTTTCTTATCTTCCATCTTGCCAAAGGCAAGGTCATGGACCGAACCGATAAACTGGTCATAAAACCCCATAATAAAGGCCACCGTACCGCCGGATACACCGGGAACGCTGTCCGCCAGCGCCATACAAAAGCCTCCAATTGCTTCTTTAATCATGAATATCCTCCTAAAATTTTCGTTTTTCCAATTACATCTTTCCCAGAATACCTTAACTACTGGCTCCTGTCAACCGCTGGCAGCTCTGCGCAGATATTCTTTACGCAATCTTTACGCAGCTTCCCAAAGCACAATAAAATACTGTATCATCAGCATACAGGAACGGACTGCAGCTTGCTGCGTCACTGTTTTCTAGGGAAACAGCTTTTTCATCAGCTCTGTCTGGGATGCCGTTGCATTTTTCTGAAAAATATCGATTCGGTGGATTTCTGTACTGCGGTCAGAAAAGGCAGGGAACAAAAAGCCCCACTCCGGTTCACCAGGCTCGTATTCGCCCTCCAGCGGACTGATCGTGCACACTAAAAAATCGTACACCTCTTCAGACTCCCACAGACTTTCCTTGTCGGACGCTTTGAGCGGGACGTCGTAGGTTCCGTGAAACAAAAAGACCGCGTAATCTTTTCCAATGCTCTGATAATGCTCACCGACCAGTTCATAAAACGTTTCGTTCAGGGCGTCATTTTTGAGCCTCGCCTCCCGCATTGCCATCAACAGCTGCCACAGGCTTCCGGGCCTTTCCTGTGTCGGTGAAAATTCGTATTCTTTTAGCTGTTCATTTGTCTTCGAAAAAGGAACCGCCTTTGCAAGCGCGAGGTTCTTCGCCTTTTCTTCCCCGGAAAGCTTCAGAAAATGTATGTTAAAGCTTCCGTCCAGAAAGCCGTCCTCATCCATATATCCGCCCGCGATCCGATCCATGCAGGTGCGGCTCGGTGTCATCCGTCTGGTCAGTTCCAGCATATCTTCCCTGTTGATCATTCTGAGTTCCCCATTCCTCAAAAAATTTCCGGTTGCTTCTAAAGTCTGTTTTTCCCGGCAATCCGTTCACCCGCGCCATTCGCAGCTTCTTTTGCTCATGAAGCGGCGCTCTCTTCGTGTACTTGTAATCCATAGTGTACCAGAATCTCTTTTTTCTGACAACTTTTCTTGCTTTTTAAATGGGCTTATTATATGATGAAACTATCTTGATACAGGTCTGTTTTCCTGTACTGACACGGATTTTATTGAACGGAGGCTTCCTTATGAAAATGCACAAACATTTCGGGCTTGTTTTAACAGCCTGTCTGGTTCTGTCCCTGCTCTTTACACCGGCTTTTCTGCTTCCTGCGCAGGCAGCTAATACGGTTACCGTACAGGGCAAGGTCATGTCCGGCACCACCGGCAGCCTTTTGCTGCTGGATACCCCCCAGGGCAAAATGGAGATTAAGATCGATAATGCCACTGACACCACTGCCGGTAAAATCCTGCTGCCCGATCAGGCAATTTCCGTCACCGTTACCGGCGGCAGCGACGGCTATCTGCATGCAACTAAAATTTCCACCGGCAATCAGATCGGCAATGTCATTGTAGATACCAACAACACAGTTGACGTCACCGGAACCCTCAACAAAAATACAAAGGACAACGATCTGCATCTGGATACTCCTCAGGGTGAGATGATCATCCGGCTGGATCCTTCTACCGAGATGGGCAGCTGTGCCTTCCTTGTTTTAAACGGCAAATACCGCATTACCTGCGGACGCGGCTCTGACGCATATCTCCACGCTGTAAAAATCGCGGACGCTTCTTCTGCAGCCAATACCTCTGCATCTGTAAACGGCGATAACTCTGCTTATCCGTTCATAAACGGCACGGTAGATTCCAAAACGACCAACAACCTGCTCTATCTCTCCACTACCGGAGGCACGATGCAGTTTGTAATCGACAACAATGCAAACACCTTAAAGGGTCTGATGATGACAAGCGGACGTTCCCTGACCGTTTATTATTACCACGGCAATGATGGCTATCTACACGCCGTTACCACAGTCGGCGCAAGAAGCAGCTCCTCGGCTTCTGTCAATACCGCTTCCACGCTGACCGCCACCGGCACTGTAAACGGGAACTCAACCGAAAATATGCTTTTCCTCGATACACCTCAGGGACAGATGGAAATCAAGCTCGATTCCGTCAACGCAATCAACGGCTGCAGGGTTCTGGTCACCAACCAGCGCATTTCCGTTACCTGTGCGTCTGGCTCCGACGCCTATCTGCACGCGGTTACGATCACTGCAATACAATAGAATGCACGCTCTGCGAGCATTCTATTGTCATGAATAATAGATGTATTCTCTGCGAACCTTCTATTGTCAAACATAAACCGGCTGTACAATTCCGGGACACGCTATTTACAGCCTGTCCCGGTTTTCTTTTTATCGTACACAAAAATCCGTTTATGTGCCTCCAGAATGCTGTTTCTCTGCATCCTGCTTTCGTTTCCATGACCGCATTGCGACATTATTTTTATACATCCTAAGGAGGTTTTTCATGGACATAGAATTTTACAACAAACTGAATCAGGCTCTACATGGAGATGCGGGAAAAATTGACCGGGTTATGCGTTTCCGCTATCTCAACGAGTTCGTCAAACCCGGACAGATCCTGTTTGCAGGCTCCAGCCTGATGGAACAGTTTCCCATCCAGGAATTTGTCGCGGATTTCGACCTTCCGCTGACCATCTATAACCGCGGTGTCGGCGGCTTTACCACATCGGAAATGCTCGCCTGCATGCAGGACTGCGTTTATGCGCTCCGTCCCGCCTACATTTTTATCAATATCGGAACCAACGACTTAAACGATCCCGCCTGCACGCCAGACGTCCTGCGCAACCGCTACCGCACCATTCTTTCCGGCATCCGCGAACATCTCCCACAGGCAAAGCTGTTTCTCCTCGCCTATTATCCGGTCAATCCGGACATCGCCGACGCAGGCATGAAAGAAGTGTTAAAAGTCCGCAGCAATGACTGTATCTGCCGCGCCAACGAGATGGTAAAAGAGCTCGCCGCTGAGGTCGGTGCAGCCTACATAGACGCCAACGATGACATCAAGGATGAAAAGGGACAGTTGAAAGCAGAATATACTGTAGAGGGGATGCACATGTACGCAAACGGCTACAAAGCGGTGCTCGACCGACTGCTCCCGCACCTTTTAACGTTAAAGTAACAAAAATATACCGCAGAATGGAGATTTCAACCAATGTACACAAATACGACACAATATTTACGTTCTCTCGCATCCGATCTTGTCCATGGCTGCCGCCGCACAGCTGCAGACGGCACTGTGATTTATACCCCGGACGGCACTGCCAGCTATGACGGACTGTGGCTCCGCGATTTTTCCTATATGGTGGAATACGCAGGCTTCGCCATTCCGGATCAGGATATTGTAAACTGCATCCGCTATGCGGTCCGTCACCGCCGTGCCGACGGATGGATGCCAGACCGGGTGACGACAGACGGTCTGGCTGTTTACGCTGCCGGAATCGCTGCAGCTCCCGTCGGAGAAGCGAATCTCGACAATACGCCGTTTTTGATTTTCACCGTAGACAGCCTTTCCAGACGGATGGATCCGGAAACCTTCCTGCCTCTGTTTACCGAATGGGAGGCCGTTCTCGAGCAGGGACTGTTCCTGCTGCCCATCGACGAAAACGGTCTGGTCTACAATGACGTTCAGAAACCCCATTCTCCTTACGGCTTCACCGATACCATCGGCAAAACCGGCACGCTTTACATGGAATCCCTTCTCTATTGGCGCGCCTGCCGCATGATGGAACACATGTGCAAAACCTACGGTGTCGGAAATCCGGACCACTTCGCAGAAGCTGCCGAATCTGTCGAGCGCTCCCTTTCCCTGCTGTTTGATCCTGCTGCCGGCGCTTTTTATGCCGCAACAAAAGACTGCCATCAGTACGACATCTGGGGCATGGCGTACATGCTTTACATCGGCTTTCCCTGCTCTGCGGACGAAAAACAGGCGGTTCTCTCTTTTCTGGGAAAAAATTATGATGCCTGCGTCTACCGCGGTCAGGTTCGCCACCTCTTAAAAGGACAATACTGGGAGCGCCTGCTGATCGATGTCGAACCTGAGACCTACCAGAACGGTGCTTACTGGGCAACTGCCTCCGGCTGGATGATCTGGTGTCTTGCACAGCAAAATCCCGCTCTCGCCGTCCGCGCCTTAGAAGACGTGGTTTCCTGTTTCAAAACCGACGGCTCCTTCGAGTGCATAAACGAGGGCTATGAAAAGCTGCCTCTTTTCGTCGTCAGCGCAACCAACGTCTGCGGAGGATTCGAACGCACGATTTCGGATTTCCCTGAATTTGGTGCCGGAAAGATTGACTAAGCCTGCAGCACCAGACTTTCAAAAACCTGACCATCCTGCAAAACGTTTTTTATCCTATAGAAGCCGGATTTTCTTTGCGATAAAAAAGCTGTCCTGTGATCCGTTTTTCATCACAGGACAGCTTTTCTTTTTTCATTCATGACAATAGAATGCTCGCAGAGCGTGCATTCTATTGTTGTGCCTCACAAGATTGCCAGGGACAAACGCGGCGTTTCAAATAAATATTCGAAAACATAACAGCATGCTCCCAATGCATAGTCATCCTCTAAAAGCTGTGCCTCTCTCAGCTCCAGCTTCGTTTCCATCTCGTTGATGTGATATTTTTTTATGGTTTCTTCCATGATATTCCAATATGTTGTCCCCTTTAACGGCTCACAGCTTGCAATCAGCACCATTTTGGGTTCCAGTATCTTGATCAGGTTCGAAATCGTGATCCCGAGATAAAAAGCAGCATCCTTTAAAATTTTCTGGCTGACTGCATCCCCATTTCGGGACAGCTTCATAAAATCCCGCATTGTATAATACGACTCGTTTTCACTATTTGTCAGTTCCTGATACCTGCGATTCAATGCCAGTTCTCCTGCATAGGCATCCAGACACCCGCGATTGCCGCAGACACACATCGGACCTTCTGCATTCAATACAGTATGCCCGATATAACCGGCATTGCCCTGTACCCCATCCATCAGTTTATTCTGATACATGTATGCACTGCCTATGCCGGAACGGATTCCAATATAAACAAAATCCGAATTGTCCTCCCGCATATACTTCTTCTTTTCTACAAGCGCCAGTAAATGCACGTCATTATTTACATAAACCGGAAGATGAAATTTTTCCTGCAGAATCCGCTGCAATTCAACATGCTCCCAGCCCCGGATTCTCGTGATGTGCAGGGATCTGCCTTCTGTCTTTCGAATCGTTCCGCAAATCCCGACACCGATCCCGACGATCCTGGGCCGCACAGAGGAAAATTCTTCCAGCAGATGCTCAAGCTCCCTGAGCATCCGCGCCAAAACCTCTTTTGCCTGCGTATCTATCTTAAACAGGATTTTCCGTCTGCCCACAATTTCCCGTTTAGCATTTGCAAGCGCGATCCGGATTGTCGGAAATTCAAAATCAATTCCAATCGCATACGCAGAATCTCCATTTATGCACAGCAACTGCGGAGGCCGTCCTCCTGTCGATTCCCGAAAACCGCCGTTTACTACAATTCCTTCTTCTTTAAAAGAATTGATGATCTCCAGGATCGTAGGACGACTCAGCAGTGTCTTTTCCGCAATTTTTTCCAGCGTAACAGGCTCAAAGGCCTGTATGCACTGCATTACCAGATATTTGTTCGCTTCTTTGATCACTTTCGTTGTATTTTTTTTCATTCGCTGGTTGGTCCCCCCGTTTTTGTCACTCTTAAACCAGTATTATTGTAACATTATTTTTTCCGCACTTCCACAACTATATCAGCAAACCAAACGAAAAATATTCTAAATTCGTTCATATTTTCTGGACAATGCAGTGTCTGACATTTGGGGGAACCACATGACATTTTATTTCTGTTTCAATATTCAGTGCTTTGCAGGATAGCGCATCGGCACGAGTCTGGCTTTCATCAGCGCAAATACGATACTCGGAACCAAAACAAGCTGAATCACCAGACCGGGCAGACAGGTTACAAAATATCCGGTTGCCCATGCTGCCAGGGAATAGCTTCCCGGCGAAAAGATCAGTGCTCTAAAGAGACCGGCGATCACACGACCGATCAACAGACCACAAACAAGGCTGATGTACAGATCCGCATAAATTTTTCCGGTGCGCACAAATTTCATGAACAGACCGCAAAGCAGGCCATACGCGCCAAGCTCCACCATCATGCAGGGCAGATAACCCATCGCAGGCATACCGGTCAGCAGGCTGGATAACAGCGGACCTGCCAGGCCGCACAGCAGACCATAAGGCCAGCCCACCAGCAGACCGCAAAGCAGTACCGGAATATGCATCGGGCAAAAAATCGCCCCTGCATTCTGAATGGAATGGAACGCCATCGGCAGCACCACACACAGCGCAATACATACAGCCGTAATCATTGCGCGTTTTACCTGAGACATTTGAGACATAACATTTCTCCTCCTTGAAAAAAATATCTATTACACACGACGCAGTCCCTCATCTTTTTTCAGACTGCGCTGCGGTAATTTTTCATTTCGATTTCATCCCTCTGATTTGCATTTCATCATGGGATTTTTCATGCATTATTTTCTATTTTTGCAGGAATACCTGCATAATCAAAAAAATCGCACTCGCGGCAATCGCCACATTCCCGTTGCGGTTTGGCAGTGATTTTTTCTTCTTTGTTCGCCGCCCCGGCCCGCGATAACCTCTCGCCTCCATCGCACACGCCAGTTCATCCGCCCGACGAAACGCTGCCAGAAACACCGGAATGACCAACGGCAGAAAGCTCGCCGCACGCTCTGTCAGCTTTTTGCTTTCAAACCGAGCCCCTCGTGCAGTCTGCGCCATCCGGATTGTCTCCGCTTCCTCTCCCAGCACCGGGATAAACTGCATTGCAACCCCCAGAATCATCGCGATTTCTTCCGTCGGAACACCGACCTTCGAAAGCGGTGAAAGCAGCTCCTCCAGCCCATGCGTGATTTCCATCGGCTCTGTCGTGATCGTCAGCACCATGCAGAAAACTAAAATCAATACCAGGTGAACGACCACCATCGCCCCCTGCCGGATTCCCTCCCGGCTCAGCCGGAAAATCCACCAGCCCCAGATGCAATGCTCCCCGCTGTAAAAAAACGCATTCATCAAAAAGATCACTGCTAAAAACCGACACATCCCTTTTTGTTGTTTTATCTGCTCCCGCAGGGATATCCCTGCCAGATACGATACCGTCAGAGCCGCTGCCGCCGCGGCGATACAGCCAAACAGCCCTTTGGACACGATCACCGCTGCAATCACCAGGCACAGCCCCAGCAGCTTTCCCTTCGCATCCGCCCGATGAAAAAATGTATTTCCGGGGCGATACTGCCCCATCGGCATCTGCATCATCTGTTTTCTCCTTTTTCCCCAGTCAACGCACCGATAATCTCGTCCCGCAGCGCCTCATAAGTAACGGGAAGCCCGCTGCCCGGCAGCACACCGTTTGCCCGCAAAAGCTCCGCGGTCTGCGCTGCTTCGCTGCCGAGCAGTCCGATCGTCCGAAGCGCCCTGCTGTCTCCCAATACCTCCTGACAGCTTCCATCCATTACAATTTTGCCCTGCTTCATTCCAATGATCCGTGCAGCATGCTGTGCCAGTGCGTCTACATTGTGGGACACCATTACAACTGATACGCCCTGCCCTGTCAGTCCTTCCAGAAATTCCAGAAACATCTCCCGCGCCATCGGATCCAGTCCGGCAAGCGGCTCATCCAGCATCAGAAGCTCCGGCTTTGTCGCCAGAACACCGGCGATCGCCACTCTGCGCTTTTCTCCGCCGGATAAAGAAAGCGGCGACTGATCTTTGATTTCTTCATAGGAAAATCCCATCTGCTCCAGCGCCCATCTGACGCGTTCCTGTTTTTCCTCCCGGCTAAGTCTGCTGTATTTCAGTCCGAAGCCCACATCCTTCTCCAAGGTCTGTGCAAAAAGCTGATATTCCGGATACTGAAATACCATTCCTACTTTTCTGCGCAGAACTGCCCGATCGAATCGTCTGGAAAAAATATTTTCCCCGTCCAGCAGAATTTCTCCGTCCTGCACCTCCAACAGTCCAGCCATCGCCTTTAACAGCGTGGTTTTGCCGCAGCCGGTGCACCCGACGATCCCGACAAACTCTCCTGCCCCGATTTGCAGGCTGACCTGATCCAGCACCCAGGCTGCTCCATATCCAACTGTTAATTTTCTGACTTCCATCTGCATAGCGCTTCTGCCAGCTCCTCTTTCGTCAGCGGGCATCGGTTCAGTTCAATTCCCGCCAGTTTTAAATCTTCATACATCCGAACTGCCATGGGCGGTACAATTCCCGCCTGTATCAACAGTCTGCTGTCCGTCAGAATTTCCCGCACACTCCCCTGTGCAAGGACGGTATTCGGATCCTTCTGTCCATTGGGACGTCCCATCAAAATCACCTGATCTGCCAACACAGCCTCTTCCACATCATGGGTGATCATAACAACTGTTTTTCCACAATCGCGCAGCTTTTTCATCTCTGCCAGTACTTCCCGGCGTCCTTTCGGGTCCAGCATGGAAGTCGCCTCGTCAAAGATCAGGATCTCCGGGTTCAACGCCAGCACCCCCGCCAGCGCAGCCCGCTGTTTCTGCCCACCGGACAAGCTCGACGGAGAACGCTTTTCATACCCTTCCAGCCCGACCAGTTCCAGCGCAGCTTTCACTTTCGATGTAACCTCCCGTTCCGGAACCTGAGCGTTTTCCAGACCAAAAGCGATATCCTCTTCCAACACAGAAGAAACAAACTGATTATCCGGATTCTGGAATACCATGCCACATATCTTGCACAGTTCCCATTTATTTGCAGGATTTCCTGCATTTATACCGTTTACAGAAAGATTACCGTTCTGAAGCGGCAGCAATCCATTCATCAGACGCACAAGCGTGGACTTTCCGCAGCCGTTGCATCCAAGGATCGCCGTCCATTCGCCCTCTTTCAGCTCTATATTCGCTTGTTCAAATACCGGAATGCTCTCCCCGTCCCAGAAATAGGAAAATCCCAGTCTACTCCCCTTTATCATCACTTTATTCCTGTCTGCAATCTATTCTGATGTCAAAAACTGCCGTACCGCCGCTGCACCGGTTTCGTTCAACTGCACCTGCTCTATCGTCGAAATTTCGCACAACAAAAGGGAACCTGTCTTTTTGAAAGACAAATTCCCTTCCTGGCAATTCTTTTCTTCATGATCCGGATCGTCCTGTGACCACCATGGTTTATCCCTATTCTGATAAGGATCATCACGATAATTGTTACGATCGTTTCCGTCTTTCTGCCGCCCGGCTCCCTTCGGAGAGACTTACCTGTCTTCTTCAAAAGACACCGGCAGATTTTCCGGCTGTATTACTTTCTTACAGCAAATTTTGTTTACCTGATATCGTTAGTATTGTAACAAATTTCATTCCAAAAGGCAAAGACTTTTTGCCTGCAAATCTTTCTGCGAATGTTCCCTTTGTTTAATTTTTAACTTTCGCTTTTTATCTTGAACCATTTCAATTTTATGTTATAATTCAATTCAACAGTATCCGGTTTTTATGGATCATTCCGTATTCTGTTTTTTTGAACTTTTATTCAATTTAAATTGCTTTTCATTTTTAAACTTATATTCACAATTTGAACTCTATGTTCAAGTATCATTCATGACAATAGAATGCTCGCAGAGCGTGCATTCTATTGTTTGTAGGAAAGGAGCCTTCTATGTCAAACATAGCCTATGAACTTTTTGCATCCCGTTTAAAAGAATCCATGAATCAGCAGCAAATGAAACCGATTGATCTTTTACATCTCGCGGAAGAACAGAATTTAAAGCTCGGCAAAAGCCACATCAGCCAGTATGTCAACGGCAAAACCATGCCCCGCGCTGAGATCCTGCAGTTTCTTGCAGATGCCCTCCAGGTCGATGCAGACTGGCTGGCAGGGCGCACCGGTTCTGCACAGGATTTCAGTTCGGAAAAATTGAACTCTGGCAGTACGAAGCTTTCGAGCGAGTTCAATTTTCACCCTCATCCAGACACGGTCAACGGTTCCTCCGCCTCAGGTTCAGTTCAATCTTCTGCATTCTCCAAACGTTCCGATTCGGTTCAGAAGAAATCTTCTTCCCGCCAGGATGATTCAGACTTTTCCGCTCCGTCTGCTTCCCAGCCGACGCTGTTTAAAAAGTCTTCCAAATTGAACAATGTTCTTTACGATGTCCGCGGTCCGGTTGTCGATGAAGCGGAACGGATGGAATCCTCCGGCGTTCAGATTTTAAAATTGAACATCGGCAATCCCGCCCCCTTCGGCTTCCGCACTCCCGATGAAGTCATTTACGACATGCGCCAGCAGCTGACGGAATGCGAAGGCTATTCTCCCGCTAAGGGACTGTTTGCAGCCCGCAAAGCAATCATGCAGTATGCACAGCTAAAAAATATCCCCAACGTCACCATCGAGGATATCTACACGGGAAACGGTGTCAGCGAGCTGATCAATTTAAGCATGTCCGCCCTGCTGGACGACGGGGATGAAATCCTGATCCCTTCCCCCGACTACCCGCTCTGGACTGCCTGCGCAACGCTTGCAGGCGGCAAAGCCGTCCATTATCTCTGCGACGAGCAGGCAGACTGGTATCCTGACCTTGCCGACATTCGAAAAAAGATCACGCGCCACACGAAAGCGATCGTCATCATCAATCCCAACAATCCGACCGGCGCGCTTTATCCGAAGGAAGTTCTGGAAGGGATCGTGGAAATCGCGCGTCAGCACCATCTGATCATCTTTTCCGATGAGATTTATGACCGACTGGTCATGGACGGCGGCGAGCATATTTCCATCGCATCCCTGGCTCCCGACCTGTTCTGTGTCACCTTCAGCGGTCTGTCCAAGTCCCACATGATCGCAGGCTTTCGAATTGGCTGGATGATTTTAAGCGGCAACAAAGCCATCGCGCAGGACTATATCGAAGGCATCCGCATGCTCTCTAATATGCGCCTGTGCTCCAATGTTCCCGCGCAGTCCATCGTCCAGACTGCCCTCGGCGGCTACCAGAGCGTCAGCAATTATTTAACGCCCGGCGGACGGATTTATGAGCAGCGCGAGTGCATTTATCAGGCATTAAAGGACATTCCCGGACTGAGCGTTGTAAAACCGAAAGCAGCTTTTTACATGTTCCCGAAGCTCGACGTCAAAAAGTTCCATATCACCAACGACGAACAGTTTGCCCTCGATCTTCTGCGCGACAAAAAAATCCTGCTCATCCATGGCGGAGGCTTCCACTGGGAGCAGCCTGACCACTTCCGGGTCGTATATCTGCCCCGGATCGAGGTACTTAAGGAATCTGCGGACAAAATTGCGGACTTCTTAAGCTACTACCAGCAGAACCGGCGCTGAGAAAAAACCAGCCCTGCGGCACAGGAGCTTCCAACCGGAACCTCCCGCCGTAGGGCTGGTTTTTCTCTTTCTCAGAACTTCAAACTGCGCTTTGAACATCACCCTGGTTCGATCTGCCCGAAAGCAGCTTTTTTCGCATATAAAAATATCCCGGAATCAGCACCAGATCGGCGCCCATCCATGCCAGTACCTCTGCGAATAAAATTCCATTTTCTCCAAAAAGCACCGGTAAAATCAACGTTGCACCGGTTCTCATGATAAATTCAAAAATTCCGGATACAAGCGGAATCACGGTATTTCCCATTCCCTGGATCACGCTGCGGACGATATGTAAAATATACAGTACCCATAAGAAGCTGCTCATAATCCGCAAAAAGCGCCATGCAACCACCGCAGCCTGACTGCCCTGGGATGCATCTGCAGAGATGAAAAGTCCCAGAATATTTCGTCCGAGCAGAAACATCAGTCCGGTAATGACAAAGGAAGTCAGCACACCGATCAAAACACCGATTCTGGTTCCCTCCTTGATCCTGTCTGTTTTTCCCGCACCGAGGTTCTGACCCGTGTAGGTAACCATTGCAAAGCCATAGGAGGTCGCTGCCACCTCAAGGATACCATAAAGCTTGCACGTCGCCGTATAGCCTGCGATAAATGCAACGCCGAAGCTGTTTACCACAGTCTGCACGATCATACCTCCAATGGCGATCACAAGGTTTTGAAATGCCATCGGTAATCCAAGATAGATCAGCTTCCCGCAAAGTCCGGCATGAAGTCTCCATTTGGCGGCCTTCCTTTTTTCTGCAAGCACCTCGATCCGGTACAGCTTCCACAGACAATATGCAGAAGCAAGGGTCTGGGCGATCACAGTTGCAAGCGCTGCACCCTTTACACCCCAGCCAAGCTCCAGGATAAAATATAAATCCAGCGCAATATTAAACAGCGCTGCGATAACACATGCTGTCAGAGGTGTTTTACTGTCTCCAAACGCCCGCAGCATAGCCGCAGTAAAATTATAGAGCATCATCAGCGGAATACCGCCAAAGAGCACATACAAATAGTCCAGACAGATTGGGCGAATATCAACAGGAACCTGTAAAATCCCGACCAAACCAGGTAATCCGATCAGAATACCAACGGTAAATAAAATCGCCGCCACTACTGCCAGAAAGGACGCATGAAAAATGGTTTCCTGAAGCGCCTCCTCTTTTTTGGCACCAAACTGCTGGGAAACAAGGATGCCAAAGCCCTGGGTGATTCCCTGAATGGTCCCCAGAACCAGCCAGTTTATCGACTCTACAGTGCCGAGTGCTGCCAACGCATCCACTCCAAGTATTTTTCCCACAATGGCCGTATCAGCCACCGTATAAAACTGTTGAAATACATTTCCCAACATCAACGGCAATGCAAAGCTTAAGATCAGCATCGCCATATTTCCCTGCGTCATATCCATAACACCGGATTTGCCTTTTGTTTTCATCCTGTTTTCTACCCTTCTTTTTTATTTCACAATTTTCTGTGATATCCCACAGTACTTTCCACACTTCCCATATTGACTTTTTTCCGCCATTCATTTTATGATGAAGAAAAAAATTGGAGGATTTCCATATGCAGCTTACAATTAAGCATCCTTTTCTCTGTCTTCCGGTTGTATCCCACCCGAAAGATACCAGGGTCCTGAAACTTTTTGACGGCGAAAAGCTTCTTTTATGTGTTTATTTTCCTTTCGGAGAAGCCGCTGCAGACAACGGAACCTATTCCTACGAATATCTTTCCCCTCTGCCGGTTTCTGAATGGATGGGACGCACGCTGACCCTGTCTGCAGAGTTTCCTGCAGGTTTTGAAGATGCAGTCACTCAGACTGACGAGCTTCCTGTCTCCAGCGAAGTGCATCCGGCTGTCCACTTTACAGCCAACGCAGGCTGGATCAACGATCCAAATGGTCTTGTTTACGACAATGGAACCTATCACTTATATTATCAGCACAATCCCTTCGGTGTCAATTGGAACAATATGAGCTGGGGACATGCCACCAGTACAGACCTGCTCCACTGGACACGGCTTCCTGTTGCCATGCTTCCGGATGAAGAGGGAACCATCTTCTCCGGCTGCGGTCTGACAAACGAGCACAGGGATGAAATTCAGGCAACTGCTGACAGCAACCTCTATCGAAGTCTTCCCAAGGATGCACTCCTGTTCTTCTATACCGCAGCCGGCGGCAGCCATGACAGCGCCTGTAGCGAGGGAAAAGACTACACCCAGCACACGGCATACAGCACCGATCATGGTCTCACTCTGCAGAAGCTTCCGGGAGCAGTTGTTCCGTTTCTCAAAACAGACAACCGTGATCCCAAGGTTTACTGGCACGAAAAATCCAAAGCATTTATCATGTCCCTTTACTTAAAAGGCACGGAATATGCCATCCTTCGTTCCACAGATATGCTCCACTGGGAGATCACTCAGCAACTGACTTTTGAAACTGCCAACGAATGCCCCGATCTGCGCCCGATTTCTGCGCCGGACGGCACTGAAAAATGGATTTTCTATACTGCTTCCAGTGAATACTTTATCGGCGATTTTGACGGCTTCCGCTTTACCAACTACAGCGCCGGCAAACGTGCTTCCTATACAGAAATCGCTTATGCCGGACAAACCTATAATAACGCACCTGACCGCATCGTACTGATTCAGTGGCTGCGCACCCAGAATCCGGAACGTCTCTATACCGGCATGCTGACGTTGCCCCGTGAACTTGAGCTGATCAAGCAGGATGGTGAATGGATTCTTGCACAGCATCCTGTTCATGAATGGTTTGATGCAAAAAAAGCAGCGAACACACTCTTCCACGCAGCTGACACCACATCCTGCCAGGCAGAGCTGACTTCTCCTGCAGCAGTTGGCATTGACGTATCCCTTGGCAGCACCGGCAAAGTTTCCTTCTCCATTTTAGGAAATGTCTGCGCCTATGATGCAACAACCGGTATCTTTACATGTGCAGATAAAGCCACCCAGCTTCCTGCCGGCTTAACAGAGCTTCATCTGATTGCTGACCGCGGCATTCTGGAGCTTTCTGCTAAACAGGATACCGTCATTGCCTACTGGGAGCTGCCTGATGACCGTCCCTGCGGAACCATTACTGTCAATGCTGACACACCGATCTGTGCAGAAGCATGGACGGTTCAGTAAAAGCAGCTTGTATGAATTACAGGCATTTTCATAACAGATATCATTAATATAAAAAGCCGTCTGAGCAGAAACTATTTTCTTTCGGACGGCTTTTTGACATTCCTGTGACAGACAATAGAATGCTCGCAAAGCGTGCATTCTATTGTCATGAATAAAAAGTGAAACAAACGCTCCTTTGCTCCACTCAAAAATGCTATATTTTATAAAACAACAAAAAAATCCAATCTCAGCATATGCCAAAATCAGACCTTACAAAAAAGTGCTGGTAGCCGGACTTGAACCGGCACGGAGTTGCCCCCGAGGGATTTTAAGTCCCTTGCGTCTGCCTATTCCGCCATACCAGCATATAAAATTATAATTTCTTTTAAAAGAAACGACCCAGACGGGACTCGAACCCGTGACCTCCGCCGTGACAGGGCGGCGCTCTAACCAACTGAGCCACTAGGCCAAATAACTAACTAATTTCAAAAATGGACCTTCGGGGACTCGAACCCAGGACCGACCGGTTATGAGCCGGTTGCTCTAACCAACTGAGCTAAAGGTCCAAAACCCTTACGGGTACCTAATCAAACAACTTATGTTGTCAGAAATGACTCCGACGGGAATCGAACCCGTGTTACCGCCGTGAAAGGGCGATGTCTTAACCGCTTGACCACGGAGCCAGGTGATTACTGTAAAAGCAGACATACCTCTCACTGGATTTGCATTCCCAGAAGAAAACACAGGTCTTTTCGATCTGTGCTGCTTTTTAACTCCCCCTGTTGGACTCGAACCAACGACACTGCGGTTAACAGCCGCATGCTCTACCGACTGAGCTAAGGAGGAATAGACCCTTCTCTTGGGTCCTACCTGAAAGTATTTGTCCAGTTCCCTGTTTCATACCTTCAAAACTGAACACTGAAATCCTCTTTCGTATCTTCCACATCCATTCCCAACCTGTCAGGATAAGCCCTCGACCGATTAGTATTTGTCAGCTCCATGCATTACTGCACTTCCACCTCAAACCTATCTACCTCATACTCTCTAAGGGGTCTTACTTATTGGGATAACTCATCTTGAGGGGGGCTTCACGCTTAGATGCCTTCAGCGTTTATCCCTGCCGGACTTGGCTACTCTGCCATGGCTTTGGTAGCCAACAGATACACCAGCGGTCCGTCCACCCCGGTCCTCTCGTACTAAGGGCAGCTCCTCTCAATTATCCTCCGCCTGCGCCGGATAGGGACCGAACTGTCTCACGACGTTCTGAACCCAGCTCGCGTACCG
>OLQO01000645.1_pt1 | contig 27637 bp, 25 predicted proteins | sample 1672281 | NCBI WGS metagenome assembly OLQO01 (sample SAMEA3136667, study PRJEB25190) | human gut metagenome | biome: human gut; feature: human-associated habitat; material: faeces | place: Austria | collected 2013
GTCCCTTTTTAGTAGGTACAATAACCTATAAGGTAAGTATGTTTCTGAGTTATTTCGTGTTGACCTATTTGAGCGGGATAGGGTATAACTCTACTCAACCGCTAGGGATTTTATTGAGAAAGGTGTTCTCCCATGAGCAAGAACCTCTCCCAGCAGGTCGTTCTCGACCGCCGCGGCTTCGTTGCCGCCACCTTCGCAACCGTCGCTGGCCTTGGTCTTGCCGGCTGCTCTGACACCAGCGCCGAGGCCGACAAGGGGTCCGCCGCCGGCTCTTCCAAGGGCTCCGAGGATACCGAAGTTTCCGCCACGCTCGACGCTAAGGCATTCGACAAGCTCGTCGACGACGGCCCCAAGGCCGATGACGACGCCATCGCCGCCAGCACCTGGGCCACGGCCGTCAAGGACGCCGGCGTCTTTAAGATCGGTGGCGTTCAGACCTCCACGCTCTTCTCCCTCCTCAACGAGAAAGACGGTCAGACCCGTGGCTTTGACGCCGGCATCGCACAGCTCCTGTCCAACTACATTCTGGGCGAGAACAAGGTCGAGATCACCCAGGTGACCTCGGACACGCGCGAGTCCGTCCTGCAGAACGGCCAGGTCGACGCCGTCTTCGCCACCTACACCATCACTGACGAGCGCAAGGAGCTCGTCTCCTTTGCCGGTCCCTACTACTACACCCAGCAGGCTATCCTAGTGCTCGCCGACAACGACGACATCAAGAGCGTCGACGACCTGGCCGATAAGAACGTCGCCGTCCAGTCCGGCTCCAACGGCCCCGCCATTCTGGAGGAGTTCGCCCCCAAGGCCAGCCAGCAGGAGTTCAAGACCGACGAGGAGGCCCGCCAGGCACTCCAGCAGGGCCGTGTTGACGCCTACGTCATCGATAACAACATGCAGCAGAGCGCCCTGGTCCGCGAGCCCGGTAAGTACAAGATCGCCGGCAAGCCCTTCGGCAGCAAGGAGCCCTATGGCATTGGCCTGCCGCTCGATTCCGACGGCGTCGCCTTTGTCAACGACTTCCTTAAGAAGATCGAGGACGATGGCACCTGGACTGAGCTGTGGCAGATCTGCATCGGCGACCGTACGGGCGACACTAATGTTCCCGAGCTGCCCGAGATCGGCGCCTAGGCAGCGAGCCTGGTAACGGCCGCAACGAAACCATATGGAAACGCACGATGCGCTTTATTGCGGTAAACTGTTTCCTCACAGAGTTGTCGGGGCTTCCGTACACACGGGAGCCCCTTTCCTTATCGGCGGGAGGTCCGCATGAGTCTCTCCGAACTCTGGTCGCTCTATGGCCAGAACTATATCGACGCGCTGCTAGCAACCTGGGGCATGACGCTTGAGTCGTTTGCCATCGCCATGGTGCTGGCCGTCGCCGTCACCGTGATGCGCGTGTCGCCGCTCAAGCCGCTGCGCGTCTTTGGCGACCTGTATGTCCAGGTCTTCCGTAACATCCCCGGCATCGCACTGCTCATCATCGTCGTCTATGCGCTGCCGCCGCTCAAGGTCGTCCTGCCCTACCGCACCTGCGTTATCGTCGCCACGGTCCTTTTGGGCTCGGCCTTTGGCTCCGAGAACTTTATGAGCGGCATCAACACCGTCGGCGTCGGTCAGGTGGAAGCCGCCCGCTCGCTGGGGATGAGCTTCAGCCGTATCCTCGCCAAGATCGTGATTCCGCAGGCGCTGCGCTCGAGCGTGCTGCCCATGACCAACCTCTTTATCGCTGTCATGCTCACCACCGCGCTCGGCAGCCAGGTACCGTTGCAACCGCAAGAGCTCACCGGCGTGGTGAGCTACATCAACACGCGCTCGCTCGGCGGCGTCGCCGCGTTCTTTATCTCGGCGCTCGGCTACCTGGGCACGGCCTTTGTGGTGAGCCACATTGGCAACTACATTGATAAGAAGGTGAGGATCCTCCGATGAGCAAGCACTCCACCTCCGCGCTCACCATGCGCGATGCGCTCTACGAGGCTCCCGGCCCCAAAATGCGCGCCAAGATTCGCATCGGCACCGCCATCTCGCTTGTTGCCGTCGCCGTGCTCTTCGCCCTCGTGTTGCAGCGCTTTTATGTGACCGGCCAGCTTTCGGTCCACTATTGGTATTTCTTTACGCACCTCACCACCTGGAAGTTCCTGCTTGCCGGCTTTGAGGGCACCGTTAAAGTCGCACTCACCGCCGGCGCCATCGCGCTGGTGCTGGGCTTAGCCCTTATGCTCGGCCGTACCAGCGACATTAAGCCGCTGCAGCTGGTCTGCCGCGTGCTCACGGATTTCTTCCGCGGCGTGCCGAGCCTGCTGTTCATCTACTTCTTCTTTTTGGTGCTGCCCCAGTACAAGATCGCGCTGCCGTCGTTTTGGATGCTCACGCTTCCCGTCGCGCTCGCTGCCGCCGGCGTACTCGCCGAGATCTTCCGTGCCGGTGTCAACGCCGTACCGCGCGGCCAAGTCGAAGCCGCCCAGGCACTCGGTCTCTCCAAAGCTAAAATCACCTTTAAAATCGTGTTGCCGCAGGCCATTCGGTTTATCATTCCGTCGTTGATTTCGCAGCTTGTGGTCGTAGTCAAAGACACCACCGTCGCCTATGTGGTGAGCTACCCCGACCTCATGCAAAACGCCCGCGTGCTCATTACCAACTACGACGCCCTCGTGTCGGTCTACCTGGTTATCGCGGTCATCTATATCCTCATCAACGTCGCGATTAACAAGGCTGCTGTCTACGTTTCGCACAAGACCGGCGCGACCATCATCCGCTAACGCTTTACCATTTCGAGTCATAAGGAGCCGAGCACATGGCACAGAGCACCTCTTCCACCGGCAATCAGCCGCTGATCGAGCTCAGACACGTCGATAAGCACTATGGCGATCTGCACGTCCTCAACGACATCAATCTCTCGGTCGACCGCGGCGAGGTCGTCGTGGTGATTGGCCCCTCGGGCTCGGGCAAGTCGACCATGTGCCGAACCATCAACCGCCTGGAAACCATCGACTCGGGCGAGATCCTCATCGAGGGCGAGCCCCTGCCGCAAGAAGGCAAGGATCTTGCCCGCATGCGTGCCGAGCTGGGCATGGTGTTTCAGCAGTTCAACCTGTTCGCACATATGACCGTACTGCAGAACGTCATGCTGGGACCGGTTGATGTGCTGGGCGTCTCCAAGGACGAAGCCCGTGAGCGCGCCATGGACCTGCTGGGCCGCGTGGGCGTGGCCGAGCAGGCCGATAAGGTGCCCGCACAGCTCTCGGGCGGCCAGCAACAGCGCGTAGCCATCGCCCGCTCGCTTGCCATGCAACCCAAGGCCATGCTCTTTGACGAGCCCACGAGTGCCCTCGATCCCGAGATGATCAACGAGGTACTCGAGGTCATGGTCCGTCTGGCCCAGCAGGGCATGACGATGATCGTCATTACGCACGAGATGAACTTTGCCCGCCGCGTAGCAGACCGCGTCGTATTTATGGCCGACGGCCAGATCGTGGAAACCGGCACACCCGACGAGTTCTTCGACCATCCCCAGACCAAGCGCGCCCAGGACTTCCTCAACTCCATCAAGGGCCACTAACCCAATTGCCACTCGGGCAAATTCATCAGTAACGTTTGCCCCGCGCCACCCCTGTGCCATGTCCACCCGGATTCGAAAGCCGCAACCATGATCGGAACCCGCACCTCATCGTCCTACACCCCGCACGTCGACGTTGCCCCCGCCGACCGTCCGCTCATCCTCGTCGCGCCGCGTTGGGAAGAGGCAAAACCGTTTTTGAGCGAGACGCTCTCCCCCAACGAGGAAATCGCAAGTGCCTTTGTCGATGCCATCCTTGCCGCCGGTGGCCTGCCGCTGCAGATGTCTATTACCGAAGACGTCGATGTTATCCGTCATTACGTGGAAATCGCTGACGGTATCGCTATTCCCGGCGGCCCGGACGTCAACCCCAAACGCTGGGGCGACGAGCGTCCTTACGACCCCACGCTGTGCTGCGAGATTCGCGACCGTTTTGAGTTTAAGCTGGTTAACGAGGTGCTTCGCGCCAAGAAGCCGCTCTTTACCACCTGCCGAGGCACGCAGCTGCTCAATGTCGCCACCGGCGGCACCCTGTGCATGGACGTGCCGAGCCTGGGTGCGCGCGAGGGCCGCACGCAGTGGCGCCATACCCACGTGCTCAACGATCCCGTGCACCCCGTCGAGGTCGTGCCGGGCTCGCTGCTGGAGCGCGCGGTTGGCGGGCACAGGCTGATCCAGACCAACTCGGCACATCACTGCTGCGTCGATCGTCTGGGTAAAAGCACGCGCTTGGTCGCCAAGGCAACCGACGGCGTTCCCGAGTGCATCGAGGTCGAAGGCCAGCCATTCTGCCTGGGCGTGCAATGGCATCCTGAGTACACGTGGATGACGCTCGAGACCGACTTTAACCTGTGGAAGTCGTTTGTCGAGGCAGCGGCCAAGGTAAAGCAGACCCGCTAGCTCGCGAACCGCACAACAGACAAGGGTGCCCCGCCGGCCACATGGTCCGACGGGGCACCCTTTTGCCTATACGCGGCCGGCATACAGCCCAAGGCTCGCAAGCTCTTATTCAGCCGCCTCGCGCAGGGCCGACATCGTAGCCGCATATTGCTGCTGCAGCGCATGCATTCCCTCGCGAGCGCCGTCAACGGCATCGGCGCCACGCAGCGCTTCGGTTACCACGACCGCAGGCTCGTACAGATTATCGAATCCCAGGTTCTGACTCACGCCCTTGAGCGTGTGCGCTGCCATAAACGCACCTTCGGCGTCTCCCGCCGCCATGGCGGCCTCCAGCTTGTCCATACTCTCGTCATCCAAAAACTTGAGGGCAAAGCGGGCAAGCATTTCCCCGCCCATCAGCCGAGCGCACGCGTCATCATAATTAGCGCCGATCTTCTCATACGCCTCACGCATGGAAATCATGGATTAAAACTCCTTTGGTCAAACTAAATCGTGGGAAACGCGACAACGTCGGCGGGGCGTGCCAACGTCTCGGCAATACGGTCTTGCACCTCGAGCAAGCAGTCGAGCAACAGCGGGTTAAAGGTGCCGCACTTACCGTCCAGGATCATCTGGATCGCCTCCTTGTGCGGGATAGCGTCCTTGTACACGCGCACGCTCGTCAGGGCATCGTACACGTCGGCCACCGAAACCACCTGTGCGGCAATGGGAATTTCATCGCCCTTAAGGCCATCGGGATAACCCTTGCCGTCCCAGCGCTCGTGGTGCCAACGCGCAATCTGGTACGCATATTCCATAAGCGCATTGCCGGCGTGATGGCTACCCAGCTCACGCAGCATGTCGGCGCCGATCGTGGTATGCGTCTTCATAATCTCGATCTCCTCGGGCGTAAGGCGTCCGGGCTTGTTGAGAATCGCATCGTCAATCGACATCTTGCCGATATCGTGCAGCGCCGAAGCCAGGGCAATCGTGGAGCGCTCCTCATTGTCGAGGGAGATCGCGCCGCTACGCTGGACCAGACAGCCAAGCAGCAGCTCGGTCAGCTTTTCGATGTTCGTAACGTGCCTGCCGCTCTCGCCGTTGCGAAGCTCCATGACGCCGGCCATGATGTCGATGAGCATGCGACTGTTCTTGACACGCTCGTTGTACTGCTGGGACAGCAGGCTCGTCAGGCGGCGCTGTTTGGCGTATAGGCGGATGGTGTTGCTTACACGGCGGCGCACGACACGGGAGTCAAACGGGCGGTTGATATAGTCCGAGGCGCCCAGCTCGTACGCGCGCAGAACCATATCATCGGAATCTTCGCTCGAAATCATGATGACAGGCAGATTGTCACTAACCGATCGGCGCGACAGACCGGCCAGCACCTCAAAGCCGCTTATGCCCGGCATGACAATATCCAGCAGCACGAGCGACAACTCATCACCATAGCGGTCGACCATGTCGAGCGCCGTACGACCGTTGTCGGCCTCGAGGATGCAATACTCGTCCTTGAGCATCTCGCTGAGAATGACTCGGTTCATCTCGGAGTCATCGACAATAAGTACCAAAGGCTTTTCGCTTTGGAAGGCCTCGATGGAATCGGCATCGGTCACGACCGTACCGGCTTTTGCCTTAGCGCGGCTCAGTAACTGGACAGCGCGGCCAACGCCCTCATCGACCGTCTCGCCATGAATGCGAACGCCACCAACACATGCCGTCAAGCTCACGTACTCATGGCCCGGAATAATCGTGGAACGAACGGCATCGGACACCTGATGCAGGCGACGGGTGAAGTCATCGGAGGGAATATTGGGCATGACAACCACAAACTTGTCGCAGCCATAGCGCACAAGCTCGTCAGTCGAACGGATTCCGCTGCGCATGGCTGTCGCCACGGCACCGAGCGCAAGGTCGCCGGCATGACGGCCACACGTATCGTTGAAGACCCTAAAATCATCAAGGTCGATCATCGCAACGCCGGCATTCATGCGGGCGCTACGGAGCTTTTCCTCGTAATATCGGCGATTGTGCACGCTCGTCAGCACGTCGGTGTAGACAAGGTCCTCTTTTGCAGCCTCTTGCCCATCGATCGGACGCACCATCAGCAGGACATGAGGCTCGCCCTCGACCTTCAGAGGGCGCAGATGGGCGCGGTACTCAACGCCATCGTTGAGGAGTTGCTCCGACACCTCATCGGAATCTGTCAAGGCCTCAAGACTTGCCTGGCGCAAACAAGGGCAGCGATCACCGGCGAGCAGGCAGTTAGGCTCGCTCTTAATCTGATCGGCCGACAGCAAACGCACCACGGGGTAGGTCTTCGCGACGCGGGCGACCTCAGCGGCAGCCTCCTCGTCGGTTAGATTGACCTCGTGATTATTGAGCATATGGGGCCCTTTCGATAGTTTCGCATGGTAGCGGTGGGTTCCAAATGCTACAAGGGTAACACCTTGCCGATGCAGGTAAGCACGTGAATGCTGTTACATTTTTATGACCTGGCAAACGGTGGTAATGGAGCCGCGGGCGCGTGGTTATTGGCGCATTCGTTAACAATGACGAAACGCTAACAGTCCCCCTCCCCGCAGGTCATCGAGCGTTCTAACGCTCCAAGACATCGCGAACGGCGTTTGCCGCCGTAACGGGGCGATCGCGCAAACCGTTATGCGCGCCCGGGATCGTCACAAGGGGGCAATCGAGATATTCGGCAGCCGCTCGCGTACCAGCCTCGCGGGGTGTACCGACCGAAAGCTCGCCCAAAAACACAGCCGACACCGCCTTTGATTCGCGGGCGCGCTCCCAGTCGGGAGCATATGTCATATTTGTTCCGTATTCATTGGCCATAAAGCAACGACCATTGCGCAGGGCATGCTTGGCTTCCGCTTCGGTCGTCCCAGGAGCCTCGGGGTCCAAGTCGCCGAGAGCTCCCAAGAAAAGCCGAAGCGCCCTTGAAACCTTTCCAGCCGCAATCATATCGAGCAAAATCGGAGCTGCGCCCATGCCGACGCCTTCGGCCGACACAGCCGGCTCATGCAGAATCGCACGGGCGACGAGATGGGGTTCGGTGCGAAGAAGCTCCAGCGCCACCAACGTACCGGCGCTGTGCGCAAGCACATTTGCCGGAGCGCCAACGTGTTCGATCACGGCTTGCAGGTCGGCGGCCTGAGCGGCAAGATCATAGCTGCCGTCTGCCGCATCGCTGCTGCCACCGCAGCCGCGGCGGTCGTAGGCAATTACGCGGTAGTTGCGGCTGAGCTCACAAGCGATACCGTCGAAAAATGTGCCGTCGACACAAGCGCCGTGCACGCACACCAAGGCAGGAGCATCAGGCGACACATCCGGGCCGGCATATTCGCGACAGGCAATCGTGGTGCCCGCATTCTCGACCGTAAAATCCATGTTGTGCCCCCATCATCAATGCTCATCCAGTTGCACGTCAGTGCGGTTGGATGGGCCCGCATTGCCTTACGCCTTGTTAACAGATTAACTTTACCCGACCCGAGGCTTTTCATGGCACGGCATAATGAGCGACGTTAAAAAACGAAACTTGTAAGGCAAGAGCCCGCACCTTGCTTTGGAGCCGATGCTATGCTTAGGCACAATTGTCTTGAGGAGCATATGCCTATGTCTACGTTTTTGAATGCCAGCCCCATCTTTGGGCCCGTTCGCAGCCGTCGCCTTGGTCTCTCGCTCGGCGTCAACATGATGCCGGCCAGCGGCAAAATCTGCACGTTCGACTGCATTTACTGCGAAAACGGCCTCAACGCCGAGCGCCCCTGTCATGAGCCGTACAACACAGCTGCCATGGTACTCGACGCGCTCGAAGCAAAGCTGCGCGAGATGGCAGCCGAGGGCGAGCTCCCCGATGTGATCACTTTCGCAGGCAACGGCGAGCCCACCGCCGCACCGGAGTTTCCGCAGGCCATCGCCGGCGCCGTCGCGCTGCGCGACGAGCTTGCTCCAAACTCCAAAATCGCCGTGCTCTCCAACGGTACGCGCGCCGACCGCCCCGAGGTGCACGACGCGCTCATGATGGTCGACGACAACATCCTCAAGCTCGATACCGTCGACCCGGCGTTTATCCAGCTGCTCGACCAGCCCGTTGGCCCCTACGGCGTCGAGCACCAGATCGAGACGTTCGCAAGCTTTGACGGTCACGTTATTATCCAGACGATCTTTTTGACCGGCGAGTATCAGGGCAAGCTCATCGACAACACCGGCGAGGAGTACGTTGCCCCCTGGCTCGCGGCGCTTGAGCGCATTCGCCCACAAGAAGCGACCATCTACACGGTGGCGCGCGAGACGCCGGTCGCCGGCCTTGCCAAAGCAGCGCCCGAGGTGCTCGACGCCATCGCCGCGCGCGTCCAAGCCCTCGGCATTCCCTGCCAGGTGAGCTACTAGCAAAACCACGCAGCAGCCAGCGCCCGCCATCCCGCTCCATCAGTTGCGGTGATATAGTTCCTGTTTATGCTGTTAAACCGCTTAAATCGGAACTATATCACCGCAACTTATATGGACGCGTGGGTGGGCTATACTAGCTGCGGATGAAAGGAAGTTAGCCATGTATGACAAAGGACCCGTTCCTGGCCGCAACGACGCTTGCTGGTGCGGCAGCGGCAAGAAATACAAGAAATGCCATAGCGCCTTTGATGAGCGCCTCGAGCGCTTGTGGGAAGAGGGCTGGGAGGTTCTGCCCCGCACGCTCTACAAGACGCCCGCCGACATCGAGGGCATCAAGCGCTCTGCCGCCATCAACGTGGGCGTGCTTGACTACGTAGGCGAGCACATCGCCGCGGGCATGACCACCAACCAGATCGACCAGATGATCTACGACTACACCGTCGAGCACGGTGGCACGCCGGCCGATCTCAACTACGAGGGCTATCCCAAGAGCGTGTGCACCTCAATCAACGACGTGGTCTGTCACGGTATCCCCTGCGATACGGATGTGCTGCACGAAGGCGACATCATCAACGTGGATTGCTCCACGATCCTGGACGGTTACTTTAGTGATTCGAGCCGTATGTTCTGCATCGGCGAGGTCTCGGCCGAGCGCCAGCGCCTGGTCGACGTCACTCGTGCCAGCGTGGAGGCGGGTCTGGCCGCCGTCAAGCCGTGGCTGCCGCTGTCCGTGATGGCCGAGGCCGTACAAAAGACGGTCGAGGACGCCGGCTTTAGCGTGGTGCGCGAGTACGGCGGACACGGCATCGGTAAGGAGTTCCACGAGGACCCGTTTGTGGGCTTTACCACCGAGGCGCCCGATGTGGACACCATCATGGCCCCGGGCATGGTCTTTACCATCGAGCCCATGGTCAATGCCGGAGCGCCCGACATTAAGATCAGCAAGGGCGACGGCTGGTGTGTGCGCACCAAGGACGGTAGCGATTCGGCCCAGTGCGAGGTACAGCTCGTGGTGACCGAGGACGGTTACGAGCTGCTCAGCTGGTAGCTGTGGATGCGCCGGATGCCGACGGGCACGCCCGTCTTGCATCCGGCGTTTTATTTGAGCGTTTTGCCTGATAAAACCTGCCAAAATTAACCTGTCCCTTTTTGGCAGGTCGAGCGGAGAGGACTGCTTGTGAACATCCTGGTTTTGTTGCCTGTCAACGACCGTCATCGCGCAATTCTTGAGTCGAGCGCTCCGGGCGAGGACTTTATCTACACGAGCGCCGATGCCGTCACGCGTGAGCAGGTCGCCAACGCCGACGTAATCCTGGGCAACATCGACCCCGCCATGCTTACGGCATGCGAACACCTCCAGCTGCTGCAACTGCAGACCGCGGGCTATGACGATTACCTGGCCGCCGGCACCGTGCCAGCCGACGCCAAGCTTTCCTGCTCGGTGGGCGCCTACGGCCAGGCCGTGAGCGAGCACATGTTTGCCATGGTCCTTTCCATGATGAAGCGCCTGCCCGGCTACCAGGACCTACAGCGCGAGCATCGCTGGGAGGACTTGGGCCCGGTCACCTCGCTCAAAAACGCCAATGTGCTGGTGCTGGGCGCGGGCGATATTGGTGGCCACTTTGCCACGCTATGCCGCAGCATGGGCGCGCACGTCCGCGGCATCAAGCGCCATCCGCTCGTCTACCCCATTGTGTTTGAGGACATGGACGGCATGGACGCCCTGCCCGAGCGCCTGGCCGAGGCTGACATCGTCGCATCCTTTATGCCCAGCACACCCGAGACCCGCGGCCTGGCGAACGCCGAGTTCTTCGCCGCGATGAAACCGGGCGCCTTCTTTGCCAACGGCGGCCGCGGCGACCTTGTGGTCGCCGACGACTTGGTTGCCGCCCTGGAGTCGGGACATCTCGCCGGCGCCGCGGTCGACGTCACCGACCCCGAGCCGCTGCCTGATACAAGCCCCCTGTGGGATGCGCCCAACATGCTCATCACGCCGCACGTCTCCGGTTGGTTCCACCTGGCAGCCACGCTCAACAATGTGGTCAACATCGCCGCGGAGAACCTGCGTCACCTGCAGGCAGGCGAGACCCTGCGCTGCTGGATCGAGCATTAGGGTTCCGCCGTTCTAACGAACGGCGGACCGGTCGACGCTGCGCGAGCCGCATTCACACCAATCTGACGTTCAATTTCGAGGGTGCGACCAGAAGGTCAGCGCCCTCTCATTTCACGTCACCTTGGCGCAAATGCGGCTCGCTCGCTGTTGACGACTGACATCGAGTGCTCTGTTGTCGAAACGCGCCAACAACAAGGCCCGGCTCCGTTGCGGCGGAGCCGGGCCTTGTTGCATTTGCCCAGATAAAACCTGCCGAAATAAACCTGTCCCTTTTTGGCAGGTTAGCGGAGCTTGCTGGTCTCGAAGTACTTGGGATATTGGTCCAGGATCTCGGTCTGGTTGCGGAACATCATATGCAGGTGCTTGCTGACCAAAAAGCTCGCCTCGATGGGGTCGCGGCCGGCGATGGCGCGGCGGATTTGCTTGTGCTCGTTAACAATCTCCTGATTGTCGAGCCTCTGCGTGGCGGCGCGCAGCCAGCGGAAGCGCTCCAGGTCGGCATTGGTCGCCTCGAGCCACGACCACACGGTGCTGCGGCACGCGATGCTAAAGATCATGCGGTGCATGAGGTTGTCGCTTAAAAAGAATCCGATGCGATCCTCTTCGGCCATGGCCTTTTCCTGCAGCGCGATGGCTTGGTCGAGCTGCTCGATGCCTGCCGAGGTGGCACGGGCGCAGCACTCCACAATCACCTGTTTTTCCAGGTGTTCGCGAATGTAGCAGGCGCTCTCGGCAAAGGTGAGGTTGATGGGCGAGACATAGGTGCCGCTTTGGGGCACGGTGCGCACCAGGCCCTCTTGCGCCAGGCGCACCAGTGCCTCGCGCACAGGGGTGCGCCCCATATCCAGGTCGTCGCAAAGCTGCTTGACGCCTAGCTTTTCGCCCGGCTTGTAGTCCAGGTAGACGATTTTGCGTCGAATGGTGTGGTAGGACTGGTCCTGTAGGCTCGTTTCCTGCTCGCCGACGTGCATCGATTCTTCCATAGTGCCTCACAACCGTTCTATCACACTCATATATCAGCTGTTAATTATGCCGCGAATCAGCTCTCCGCGGTGGGTAATTCGGCTGTTGCCTAAGAACTATTGTGGCTTCTTAGTCTGTGTTTGCGCAGGGCTGTGCTCAATGTTGCCGTATCATAAGCCGTCGCAAGCGTGAAATAGAAAGAAGGAATCTCATATGCAACTGGCGAATATCGTACGCGAGCGCTGGAAGGGTATCTTGTTCTGCCTGGTCATCGCCATCCCCGCGACGTTGCTCGGCAAACAGATTGAGGTGGTCGGCGGTCCGGTATTTGCCATCCTCTTTGGCATGGTCCTGGCGTTCGTCTTTCCCAAGAATCGTCGCGAACAGCTCGCTGCCGGTGTCACCTATACGTCTAAAAAAGTCTTGCAGTACGCGGTTATCCTGCTTGGCTTTGGCATGAACCTCTCGCAGATTCTGTCCAAGGGCGCCCAGTCGCTGCCGATTATCGTGGCGACGATCTCGACCTCGCTTGTCATTGCCTTTGTGCTCTGCCACGTTATGAACGTGCCGGGCAAAATCGCGACGCTTGTGGGTGTGGGCTCGTCGATTTGCGGCGGTTCTGCCATCGCCGCGACAGCACCCGTCATCGATGCCGACGATCGCGAGATTGCCCAGGCTATTTCGGTTATCTTCCTGTTTAACGTTATCGCGGCGCTCGTGTTTCCGACGCTCGGCGGCATGCTCGGGCTGACCAACGAGGGCTTTGGCCTGTTTGCCGGCACCGCCATCAACGACACCTCGTCTGTAACGGCTGCGGCGAGCGCTTGGGACAGCATGCATCCCGGCGCCAGTGTGCTCGAGAGCGCCACGGTGGTCAAGCTCACCAGGACGCTGGCCATTATTCCCATCACGTTGGTCCTCGCATGCTGGCAGATGCATCTGGCGCGCAAGGACGGCGGCGACGCTAAGAGCACGTTCTCGCTTAAACGCGCGTTTCCCATGTTCGTGCTGTTCTTTGTGCTGGCGAGCGTGATCACCACGGTGCTTCAGCTTCCCGCGTCCTTTACGGCGCCCATCAAGGAGCTGTCGAAGTTCTTTATCGTGATGGCCATGGCGGCTATTGGTTTTAATACCGATATCGTCGAGCTGGTCAAAAAGGGCGGCAAGCCCATCGCGCTGGGCTTTTGCTGCTGGATTGGCATTGCGTGCATGAGTTTGGGAATGCAACACGTGCTGGGAATCTGGTAGAGAAGTAGCTTATTTGCGTGCTGCGTGCTGGCGAGCGCATCCTCGCGGTGGAGCGATAGGAGCTCTTGCGGGTATGGCTTGTCCGCAGGTTGATAGGTCCCGAAGAGCTCTTATCGCCCCGCCAGGATGGCGATGCGGGGCAATTCATATATTCGCAAGAAGGCACCCCAGGCCCTATAGTGTTTGGTGAACATTATCGTTCAATTTTGAAACACTTGAGATGCCGGGGCCCAGATGGGACCGCGGCTGGAGATGGGGCGAACCATGGACAGCGATGCCAAGCTGCAGATTCTGATTGAGGCATTGTCCGCGGCCGGAGCATCGGCGCTGGCAATCGACGGGCGCGGTGGCGTTGTGATTTCGACTATGAGTGACGCTGCGCTCGAGCGGAATGTCGCCGCTTTTGTTTCCGAGCGTCTCGCTCGCGTGGGTGATGGGGCGCGCCTGGTGATGGGCCACGAGGGCGTGCGGTTGAGCTTGACGGTGCGCCCGACGGCCAAGGAGCGCGGAGCGCTTTGGGTGGTTGTGGCGCATGAGGTGCGCGCCGCTGCGACGCATGCGGGCATCGAGTGGCTTAATGCCGACGAAGTCGAGGCTCGCTACGAGTCGAGCACGTACGGCATCGTCGAAGACGCGGCAGCGGTCGCTGCCCCCGTACGGGAGAGTTACGCACGCGGGGTGCCCCTTATGCTCGAGGGTGAACTGGGCGCGGGGCAGGATCAGATTGCAAAGCACCTGTACCTGGATGGACCCTATGCCGATCAGCCCTTTGTGTCCATTGCGCTCGATGAGCTTACGGATCGCGGCTGGCGCCATCTGCTCAAAAGTTCCGAATCGCCGCTATTCCAAACGGGGCTGACGCTTTGCATGGGCGGCTGGCATGCCGTTGGGCCCCAGCGCCTGCGCGAGCTCGTGTCCGCAATGATCGACACGGCGCTCGCAACTCGTTGCCATGTGGTGTTGACGGCAAACGATATGCCGGGCGGCGGCGAAAGCGACCAGGCTGCCTTTGTGACCGAACGTCTGGCCTGCGCCGTGAGCGTGGCGCCGGCGCTTGCCGAGCAGGGCGGCGTGTCGCATAAAATTACGGGCTATTTGAAGTATCTGGCAGATATGTTTGAAACGGCAACGCCTGCCTTGTCGCCCGCTGCGGTAGAGACGCTCGATGCGTACCGTTGGCCCCGCAATTACCTGCAGCTGCGCGAAGTCTCGGAACGACTCTATATATTAGTAGGGGCGGGTACGGTGGAGCGTGCCGTGGCGAAAGAGGTGCTTGCCCAGGAGGACGTTATCAAGACCGCGACTTTTGGCGCCCCGACGCTCGAAAGCGATTTGTATATCTTGCGTCCCCTGGCCGATACCGAGCGTGATATCGCACGGTTGGTCCTGCAGCATCTTCACGGCAACCGGACTCGTGCGGCAGAGGTACTCGGTATAAGTCGCACGACTTTATGGCGCCTGCTGAAGGACAACGACCGCTGAGCGAGGCGCCGTGACCACGAGCGGCGCGTGTGATACAGTCCAAAGCAGTACTGTTTCGATTGTGTTACGACGTGCGGGGGAGTATGGCGGAGACTTCAAAAACGAACCGAACAAAACGAAGTGCGGCGCCGGTCAACCGACGTACGACTTCGCGGACGTGGGGTAAAAGTGCCTCGGGGTTCGACGGCTCGTTCAAGCGCACAAAATATGGCTATCCTTCGGCAAGCGCTCGCTTGGCCATGCAGGCCGAGTCCTCGTTGCGGGGGCGAAGGCGTGTGGTGGGTTCAAAGCTCAAGCACGATGGCACGCTTGGCTATATTAGCCGCGGTGCTGCCCGCCGTAGCGGCCTCAATCCTGCAGGCTGGCATCGTTACGTGCCGATCGTGGTCGTTGCCGCGATAATCGTCATCGCGCTCGCGACGCTTGGCTATGTAGGTGGCGGCGCGAGTCTGGGCGCGATGCTCAAATCGCCCGAACTTGCGCATGCAGGCATAGAAGTTGTCGAGGGCGCTCAGGCCCAGACGGGCGTCGCGCCCCAGCGCGGTATGGTCGCAGCTGCTGCCACCATTGCCGATGCTCAAAAGGACGAAGGCGGGCAAAGCGACGACGCCGATGCGAGTCAGACGAGCGAAACGGCAACAACTCCATCGGCAAGATAAGTTGCGAGTGGGGCAGCAAATTTGGGACGGGGCCTTTCAGCGGGTCCGCCGTTCGGTAGAACGGCGGAACTAATTACCTGACGTACACCACGTTGTCGCGGCGAGGCTTGGCCTCGGGAAGCGTGCCCTCGGCATAGCCAAGAATGCAGTTGCCGACGCCGCGCAGGCTTCCGTCGGCGGGCAGACCCCAGCTGGCCAGCAGTTCGAGACCATCGGGCGAATCGAAAACCTCGTGGGTGCGATGAATCCAGCACGAATCGACGCCCAGCGCATAGGCAGCATTGAGCAGGTTGCCCATGGCGAGCGAACCGTCTTCGAGATGCGTGGGCACGCTGCGGTCGACCAGTACCACCACAACCGTTTTGGCACCGTAGAAGGGGTCGCCGTTGCTGCCCATGACTTGCGCATTGAGCTGCGAGAGGCGCTCGACGGTCGCGGGGTCGGTTACGGCGACAAACGTCACCGGCTGGCGGCCCATGCCGCTGGGCGCATACTGGCCGGCCTCGATAATGCGTGCGAGTTTTTCTGCCTCTACGGGGCGATCGCTGTAGTTACGGCAGCTACGGCGATGGATGAGCGCTTCGATGGTCTCCATGGGTCCTCCTGACGTTGGTTTCGATGCCTCGTTCTTACCCGCCGAACCAAAACCGTAATCGCGTAGTCGGCCCCAAACAACGCAAGCTACCAAGTGGAAAAGTTGGTTTGCATAAAACTTCAGCCAGAATGTGACAAACCGGTGAGATGGTTAAACGTTTTATCCCGTCTACCCTGCGGTTTTTTACCACTTGCCTAAATGATGCGCGCATAAGCTCTGATAAAGGTTTTACTAAAGGAGTACCAACGTTTATCAACGCGCCATGGTGGCGCCGGGCCAGGAGGTAACATCATGTTCCAGGCTGGAGATGTCGTCGAGACCGACTTCGAAGGATTTCTGAAGCTGCTGCGTTCCAAGACGCGCGCTTTTGTGTCGATTAACGATCACGAGTACTACATCACGCACACCGATGGCTATTGGCGTGTTCAGGATTGCGAGGCCCTCAACGATAAGGGCCACTTTACTGACTGCTCCGAGCTGGTCAACACGGTTTGCGAGGTCGTCGAACTGCCGTGGATCTGCGGCAAGAGCCTGCACGACAGCTTCTCGGGCGCCACGGTCTACGAGGCCGTCGCTGCTTAACAGCCAACAATCGATATTCTCTCGCAACCGCCGGCGCCGCCCCCGCGCCGGCGGTCTTTTTTGTCGATATGCTTATGTGGAGCCGACCATAAGCAACGAGCTTATTGACGATAGTCAAAACTCGGACTAATGTAGAGATATAAATTGGTCAAAACTCGGACAATCGAATGGTGGGAGAGATGAATAGTGCAGTTAGCCTGGTCGATTTCGACCGGATGCTCAACGGGCTTGACCGTATCTATTCGGAGTTCGCACGCACCTGCGGTCTTTCGGACTGCGCCTACTGGATGCTCGTCGACACGAGTGCAGCGGGCGGAAGCGTTGCCGTGAGTCGGCTGACGAGTGAATGGTTCTACAGCAAACAGACCATCAATTCGGCGATTAAAACGCTTAGGGCGCGAGGGCTTGCGACGTTGGAGTTTGCCGAGGGCAGTCGTAAAAACAAGGTTGTACGACTGACCGAAGAAGGCGTGCGGTTTGCCAAGCGCTACGCGTTGCCGGCGCAAAAAGCCGAGCAACAGGCATTCGAGGCGCTCGAGCCGTGGGAACAGCGCGAGATCATGCGCTTGGTCGGTAAGTTCTCCCATGTTCTTAACGAAGAGTGCGAGGCGTTTAAACAGCAGATAGCCGCCGAGAACGAGGCTGACGATAAGGGCGAGGGGGACACATGCGACTCTTAATGAGGTTTATGAGGCCGTACCGCGGTCTGATTGCGGTGACGCTGTTTGCGGTGCTGATAGATAACGTCGGTACGCTGTTGGTTCCCACGATGCTGGCGAACATGGTCAACACCGGTATTACCACGGGCGATGTCGACTATATTTTACGCAACGGCCTGTACATGCTCATCGCGACCGGCATGGCCAGCGGCGGCACGGTGTTGGGCTGCTATCTTTCGGCGCGCCTGGCCGCCAACGTGGCCTGCGATATCCGCAATGCCGTGTACGACAAGTCGCTCGAGCTCGCTGCCAGCGACTTTGAGCGCTTTGGCACGGGTTCGATGATCACGCGCTCGCTCAACGACATCAACGTGATTCAGCAAGCTGTCCTTCAGACGATTCAGCTGGTGCTGCCGGTGCCGTTCTTGGCCGTGGCAGGCATCATTTTTGCTTGGTTCATCGATCCCGCCATGGGCACGCTGCTGGGCGTGGTGGTTGCGATCGTGCTGGTGGCGGCGGTCTTTACCGTTGCCAACGCCGCGCCGATCTTTATGCGCCTGCAGAGCTTTATCGACCGCATGAACGTGGTGCTGCGCGAGAATATCGTGGGCGTGCGCGTCATCCGCGCATTTAACAAGGAGCGCCACGAGGAGCAGCGCCTGGACGAGGTGTTTAGCGATTACGCGGCCAATGCCATCAAGGTCAACCACCTGTTTGTGGGTCTCGACAGCTCCAGCTTCTTTTTGATGAATATCGCCGAGGTGGCGGTGCTGTGGGTGGGCGGCAACCGCGTGGGCGTCCACGCCATGCAAATCGGTAGCATCTCGGCCGTGCTGGAGTACGCGATCCTGATCCTGTTCTTTGTGATGACGGCGCAGATGGTGATTCTGACGCTCCCACGCGCCGCCGCATGCCTGAACCGTGCGCAGCAGGTGTTGGAGATTGAGCCGAGCATCGTGGACGGCAAGCGCACGCTGGACACGTGCGCGGCGGAGTCTGTTGACGGTGCCGACGCGGTGGCCGTGTTCGACCACATGTCGTTCCGTTTTGACGATGCCGACGAGGATACCCTGTGCGACCTGAGCTTTGCCTGTCGCCGTGGCCAGACCACGGCGATTGTAGGCTCGACGGGTTCGGGCAAGTCGACGGTGGCCAAGCTCTTGCTTCGCTTCCACGATGCCACGAAGGGCGCCATTCGCCTGAATGGCATCGATCTGCGCGACCTTTCGCAAGACGACATCCGCGGGCGTATCGCCTATGTGCCGCAGAAGGCATGGCTGTTCTCGGGTACGGTGGCGAGCAACCTGCGCTTTGGCAACGAAGACGCGACTGAGGCTGACATGCTCCATGCGCTGGAGGTTGCCCAGAGCACCTTTGTGCTCGACCAGCCCCAGGGGCTCGATACGCCGGTGGCCCAGGGCGGCACGAACTTCTCGGGTGGTCAGCGCCAGCGCCTGGCGATTGCCCGCGCACTCATGAAGCATGCCGATCTATATATCTTCGACGACAGTTTTTCGGCCCTGGACTTTAAGACCGATGCGGCACTGCGCCATGCGCTGCAGGACGAGACGTGCGATGCCGCGGTGCTCATCATCGCCCAGCGCATCTCGACTATTTTGCATGCCGATCAGATCGTGGTGCTCAAAGACGGCGAGATCGTGGGCCTAGGCACGCACGACGAGCTCATGGAAACCTGCGAGGTGTACCGCGCAATCGCGGAATCGCAGATGAAGGGAGGTGAGTAGCATGACCGAGGAGCTCAAGAAGCAGGCCATCGCCGAGGATGCCGCGGTTGCAGAGACAGTTGAGGAGACGGGCGCCACGCCCGGCCTGGACGAAGCCGCCAAGGCGGCGGAGCGCGAGGCTCGCCGCCAGGCACTCTACGAGGAAAACGAGCGCGCCGAGGACGAGCGCGCCCGCGCCGAGGCGGAGCGTATGCGCGACGTTGACGACGAGGATGAGGACGAGACGCCCCGCGACACCTGGGCGACGGTGCGCCGCCTGTGGAGCGAGGCCGCCGGCGACCATTGGCGCTTCTATATCGTGTTCGCGAGCATCGTGTTCTATGTCATCTTTAACACCGCGGCGCCGGCTTACAGCGCCCGCGTGATCGATGAGCTGTGGGGGCACATGAAGCTGGCGTTTGCCAACAACGCTACCTTCAGCATTACCTGGGAGAACTGCGGCAGGACCATCTTCATTTACTTTATGATCTGGACCGCCGCCGCCTCGTTCTACGCACTCCAGAGCTTTTTGATGTCGAGCGTTGCCGAGCGCCTCAACCTGCGCCTACGCAACCGCATCGCACAAAAGCTCAACCGTCTGCCGCTTGCCTACTTTGACGCGCATCGTCCCGGCGAGGTCGTCAGCCGTGCGACCAACGACTTGGACAAGATGTCCGAGAGCATGCAGCGCGGCTTGCTGCAGCTTCTGGTGTCGATCGGTACCGTGGTGGGCGCCGTGAGCGTGATGTTCGTGTTTAGCGTGCCGCTCACGCTTGTCTTTTTGTTCTTTACGGCGCTTTCGCTGCTGGTGACGAAGGTCGTGTCGCGCCGCACACACGATGTGACGGGCGAGCGCCAGGAGTGGGTGTCCAAGATTACGAGCGCGGTCGAGGAAGGCTACTCGGGCCGTCTGGTGATCCGTGCGTTTAACCGCGAGCGCCAGAGCTCTGCCGAGGTACACGAGGCTTCGAAGGAGCTGGCGCGCGTGAGCACCAAGGCCGACTTTATGATTAACGCCGTCGGTCCCGCGGTGCGCTTTATCGGCCGCTTGGCGCAGATTGTGATCGCGCTGGTGGGCTGCAGCATGCTGGTTGCCGGGCATATGACCGTCGGCGTGTTCCAGGCGTTCTTCCAGTTTATCTATGAGGCATCCGAGCCCATGACGCAGCTGTCGTTTACCTTTAACTCGCTGCAGAGCGCGCTGGCGAGCGCAGAGCGCGTGTTCGACCTGCTCGACGAGTCCGAGATGGAGGCCGATCCGTTGCCGGCGGTCGCCGCCAAGCTGCCGGGCAAGGTGGAGGGCCGTGTCGCTTTTGAGCATGTGCGCTTTGGATATTCGCCCGACAAGCCGCTTATGCGCGACGTGTCGTTTACCGCCGAGCCGGGTCAGAAGATCGCGGTGGTGGGAACCACGGGTGCGGGTAAGACCACGCTCATCAATCTGCTCATGCGCTTCTACGAGATCGACGGTGGCCGCATTACCCTCGACGGTGTGGACACGAGCCGCATGGACCGCGGCGAGCTGCGCCAGCAGTTTGGCATGGTGCTGCAGGACGCCTGGCTGTTCGATGGCACCATTGCCGAGAACATCGCCTATGGCTGTCCCGAGGCGACGCGCGAAGAGATTGTCGCGGCCGCGCGTGCCGCTCAGGTCGACTTCTTTGTGCGCACTATGCCGCAGGGCTACGACACGCGTGTGGCCAACGATGCCGAGAGCATCAGCCAGGGCCAACGTCAGCTGCTGACCATCGCGCGCGTGCTGCTCAACAACCCGGCGATCCTCATCCTGGATGAGGCGACGTCGAGCGTGGACACGCGCACCGAGCTCGCCATCGGCCGCGCCATGGACGCGCTCATGCGCGGGCGCACGAGCTTTGTGATCGCGCACCGTCTGTCGACGATTGTCGATGCCGACCTCATCCTGGTCATGGATCACGGCAATATCATCGAACAGGGTACGCACAAGGAGCTGCTGGCTGCCGAGGGTGCCTACGCCGACCTCTATCTGAGCCAGTTCGCATAAGGTGACAAAGGGGCAGCCCCGCATGTCACATCGAAAAGAAGGCGCGCCGGGGGCGGATTCCCTGGCGCGCCTTTTGTGTTGGCGTCAATGTTGTCGGTGGCCGTCCGCTTCTAGCGCTCGTCCACGAGTTTGGCGACGAGGGCTTTGAGCTCGGCCACCTCTTGCTCGAGTTCCTTGACGCGACGGGCGTTTTCGGTGATGCCCTGACGGTTGAGGGCGCTCTGCTCGGCGGCATCGTCGGGCATATACTCGCGGTGCTGCTTGGCGTCGAAGCTCTCCTCGAACACGCGGCAGCCGTTGCGCTTGATGATGCGCCCGGGCACGCCCACGACGGTGCAGTTGTCGGGCACGTCCTTGACGACGACCGAGTTGCCGCCGATCTTGACGTTGTTGCCAATGTGGATGTTGCCAAGCACCTTGGCGCCCGTGCCCACCGTGACATTGTTGCCCAGGGTGGGGTGGCGCTTGCCGGTCTCGTTGCCGGTGCCGCCGAGCGTGACGCCCTGGTAGAGCACACAGTTATCGCCCACGATGGCAGTCTCGCCAATAACGACGCCCATGGCGTGGTCGATAAAGAAGTGCTTGCCGATCTGCGCGGCGGGATGAATCTCGACGCCGGTGATGTGGCGGGTGATTTGCGAGAGCACACGGGCGAGTGAGCGATGACCGTGCTCCCACAGCCAGTGCTCGGGCACGTGGTTCCACTTGGCGTGCAGGCCAGGGTAGGAAAGGAAGATGACCAGACCGTTTTGCGCGGCGGGGTCTTGCGCCTGGACGGTCTTGATGTCCTCACGAATGGTATTGATAAAGCTCACCGGCCGCCCTCCCTTAGCGCCATGGCAATGCGATTCAATAAAGTATAGCGATTCGCTAGGGATTAGGAAGGGCAATCCTGCTTTGCTTTGGGCGACAAGTGTCAGTTATGCAAACTTGCTGGTAATGAAGTAAGACTTTTGAGGGGTTTGGCCCGTGCTCGCATCGCAACCGTATACTGGTCAACTTGGACGTGTCCGCGCCCACAACTGAGAGGTTTTACTTCATGGGTTTCATCAATTTTATCGCCGAGCTGCTTAAGGACCCGCGCACCGCGATCGCTAGCTGGATCGCCGCCGGCCCGCTTATGGCCTACGGCTGCGTGTTCCTAATCATCTTTATCGAGACGGGCGTGGTGTTCTTCCCGTTCCTTCCCGGCGACTCGCTGCTGTTTGCCTCGGGCTTCTTTGCCCACAACGGCGGCTTTAACATCGTGGCGCTTCTGGCCACCGCATGGGCCGCAGCCATCCTGGGCGATCAGTGCAACTTTATGATTGGCCACTTCTTTGGCCGCAAGATCATCGCTTCGGGCAAGGTAAAGGCCATGACGCCCGAGCGCATCGAGAAGTCCGAGGCGTTTCTCGATAAGTGGGGCCATCTGGCCATCTTCCTCGGTCGCTTCTTCCCGTTCATCCGCACCTTTGTGCCTTTTATCGCCGGTATGGGCGGCATGCACTGGCGCAACTTTGTCGTCTTTAACGTGCTGGGTGGCATTACCTGGTCGACGGTCTTTACGCTGCTGGGTTACTTCTTTGGTGGCATTCCGTTTGTGCAGGAGCACTTTGAGCTGCTGATCATCGGGATTGTCGCCGTGTCGATTATCCCGACCGTGGTCGGTCTGGTTAAGGCTAAGCTCGGTAAAAAGAACGCCTAGTCCGAGCCAGCGCGCAGACCGTACAGTTGAGGCCCGTCACCGCTTACGGTGGCGGGCCTCTTTAGCTTCGGTCAAATGAAAATACTTTACTTAGTTAAAGAAAAGCGTTTTATCAGACGCGTACGGGGAGTACAATCTCGTGCATGCGAATCGACGTGCCATCGGCTTTGATGCTGTTCGCGTGTCCCGTCCGGCTCTACGCTCCGGGCGTGCGACGTTGCGACGCGGCCGGCCTCGGTCCTTGCGTGCGGGTTCGCGAGTTTGCAACTGTGTATGTAAGGAGCGACATATGACTGTCGAGAAGAAGGATATCGATTGGGGTAGCCTCGGCTTTGGCTACATGAAGACCGATTACAGCTACGAGGCCCATTGGAAGGACGGCGAGTGGGACGAAGGCGGCCTGACCACCGACCACACCCTGCATGTCTCCGAGTGCGGCGGCATCTTCCATTACTGCCAGGAGGTCTTTGAGGGCCTGAAGGCCTACACCGCCGAGGACGGCAGCATCGTCTGCTTCCGTCCCGACATGAACGCCGAGCGCATGTATAACTCTGCGCAGCGCCTCGAGATGCCCCCGTTCCCCAAGGACAAGTTCGTTGAGGCCGTCAAGCAGGTCGTTTCTGCAAACGCCGCCTGGGTTCCGCCCTTCGGTTCCGGCGCGACCCTGTACGTGCGTCCGTTTATGATCGGCTCCGGTGACGTGATCGGCGTGGCTCCCGCTCCTGAGTACACGTTCCGCATTCTCGTGACCCCGGTCGGTCCGTACTTTAAGGGTGGCCTCAAGCCCGTCAAGCTGCGCGTTTCCGAGTATGACCGCGCGGCACCGCACGGCACCGGCAATATCAAGGCCGGCCTGAACTACGCCATGTCCCTCAAGCCCACGATGGAGGCCCATCGCGAGGGCTATGCCGAGAACCTGTATCTCGACTCCGAGTCCCGCACCTATGTCGAGGAGACCGGCGGCGCCAACGTCCTGTTCGTGAAGGAGGACGGCACGCTCGTCGTTCCGCAGTCGCACACCGACTCCATCCTGCCCTCTATCACCCGTCGTTCGCTCGTTCAGGTTGCTCAGGACCTGGGCATGACCGTCGACCAGCGTCCCGTCGAGTGGGCCGAGGTCAAGGCCGGCACCTTTGTGGAGTGCGGCCTGTGCGGCACCGCTGCCGTCATCTCCCCGGTTGGCGAGATCGACAACAAGGTTTACGGCGCCGACGAGACTGTGACCTTCCCGGCTGGCTACACCGAGATTGGCCCTGTGATGAAGAAGCTCCGCGAGACCCTGACTGGTATCCAGTCTGGTGCTGTCGAGGACAAGCACAACTGGGTTTACACCGTGGCGTAACCTGCCTTACAGCTCTTGGCGAGCACGTCCGGGCAGAGAGCAAGCTCCCTACCAGCGCGTCCTCGGACATGCAAGAAGCCCTCGCTGCGCACTTCGTGCGGCGAGGGCTTTTTGCGTCCTGCGGAGTGCGCTGGTAGGGAGCTTGCTCTCTGCCCTGCGGCTCGGCGCTGTCGCGACGGGGGATTACTTGGCTGAATTAAAGATGGTGCGGGCCTTTTTGGCCGCGCTTTTTGTTTTGCCGCGCATTTTATTTGGAGAAAAGAAAGGGCCCGAGGAGAATGCCCCGGACCCCAATAGGCCAATATGCTGGCGGAAAACTCGATTGTGTTCCTAGAACTTGACGGTCGGTGCCTGGCGGGCAGCTTCGGCGGCCTCGAAGCCCTGGCGCTCCTTAAACTGGAAGATGCCGGCAAAGATAACAGCCGGGAAGGTCTGGATGGCGTTGTTGTAGCTGAGCACGCAGTCGTTGTAGCTCTGGCGCGCGTAGCTCACCTTGTTCTCGGTGTCCTCGAGTGTGGACTGGAGCTGCGTAAAGTTGGTGTTCGCCTTAAGGTCGGGGTAGGCCTCGGCGACGGCAAAGAGCTGGCGCAGCGCACCGGTCAGCACGTTGTCCGCTTCCATCTTGGCCTCGGGGGTGGTGGCGCTCACGGCGGCGTTGCGTGCGTTGACTACGGCGGCGAGCGTGTCCTGCTCGTGCTTGGCGTAGCCCTTGACGGTCTCGACCAGGTTAGGGATCAGGTCGTTGCGGCGCTGCAGCTGCGTGTCGATGTTCTGCCAAGCGTTATCGATGCGATTGCGCTTGGTGACCATGTTGTTGTAGATGCCGGCGATGGCACAGGCAATCACAACGAGAACAACGATACCGATGATGACGGGAAGCATGATGTCTCCGTTTCGAATGGCAGCGGCGTCTTGCGCCGGCCGTTGTTGGTATAGCACATCTAGTATACCCGCAACCTTTGGCGGTGCCGAACTTTCCGGTAAGCGTTATGTTTCAACCGGGAAGGAGGCACCAATATGGAACGGGTGGTACAGGTGTAAGATATGCGACAAATTAAGGAATGCTGTCTACGCCTTGAGGATGGCGATACGGATGGACCTTCGCATCAAGAAAACCTATCGTGCCCTGTTCGATGCCTTTACCGAGCTCTTGGAAGAGCATCGGTTTGAGGATTTGACGGTTGCTATGCTTTGCGACCGTGCCCTGATTCGCCGCACGACGTTCTATAAGCATTTTCGCGATAAAAACGATTACTTTGCCTTCTATATCGATGAGCTTATGACGGGCTTGCCGCAAAACCGGACCGATGCAGCGGACGCGGAGCCGCTTGATGACGTACGGGCGCTTCGCCATGAGGTCTTTGACGATGCCATGAATATGATTCTGGCGCATGAGCAGCTCATGGATAACCTTTTGGCCAGCAGCATGTCGGGCATGCTGACCGGCATGATTTGCGACCGCATTGCGCGTTCCATCCGCGAGCGTGTGATGAGCTCGCTTGCCGAAGATGCCCTGGCGCCCGTTTCGCTCGAGACGACATCGGAGTTTATCGCCGGTGGCATTATTCGACTGTTCACAAATTGGTGGGAGTCGGGTCACGATCTCGAGCGTCGACCCGAGATAGCCGACGTGGTCGATGCGCTGTTTGAGCGCACCATGACGCCGGTGCATCACTAGAAGTGGCGGAGAGAGGGGGATTCGAACCCCCGGAACGCTCTCGCGCTCAACGGTTTTCAAGACCGCCGCATTCAACCGCTCTGCCATCTCTCCGTGAGTCGTAATGATAGCATCGTTTTGAATTTGCAACAGGGAAGGCGAACGATGACGATCACCGAAATCGACGAGAAGTTCATGCGCGAGGCGCTGGCGGAGGCTCGCGCCGCTGCTGCGGTGGGCGAGGTACCGATTGGTGCCGTGGTGGTACGCGCGGGCGAGATTGTCGCGAGGGCGCATAATCGCCGCGAACTCGACCAGGATCCTTCGGCGCATGCCGAATTTTTGGCCCTGTGTGCCGCCGCTCAGACGCTTGGACGCTGGCGCCTTTCCGATTGCACGGTTTACGTGACGCTCGAGCCCTGCTGTATGTGCGCGGGGCTTATGGTTAACGCGCGCGTGGGGCGTTGCGCGTATGGCGCGACCGATGCCAAGGCGGGCGCGCTGGGTTCGCTGTACGACCTCAATGCCGATTCGCGCCTGAACCATCGGTTTAATGTGACCGCCGGCGTGCTGGCAGGCGAGTGCCGTGAAGTGCTGAGCAGCTATTTTGCTGGCCTGCGCGGTGTCGACGGCGTCGGTTGCGGTTTGAACCTTGAGGCGCATGCGGCTCACGCCGAGGCGCTCGCGGGTGTTGGAGATCTCGCCGACGAGACGGTCGACTTTGGCCCCGTGCGGCGGCGGCCCCGCCGTGTGCTGCTGGCGATCGACTCCTTCAAGGGCAGCGTGTCGAGTGCGCAGGCGGAGGAGGCCGTTGCCGAAGGCGTGCGCCGTGTGTGGCCCGATGCCGAGCTGGGCGCTTTGCCGCTGGCAGATGGTGGCGAGGGAACGCTCGATGCCATCGCCGCGCGCGGTGGCGAGCTCTCGACCTGTGAGGTTGCAGGCCCCTTGGACTATCGCGTGTCTGCCCGGATGCTGGTGGACGACGAGCACGACTCGGCTGTAATTGAGATGGCCGAGGCGGCGGGTATTGGGTATTCACCCTGCACGAAATCGGCGGCGCTTGCGGCTTCGACCTATGGCGTGGGCGAGCTCATACTTCGCGCGGTCCGCGCGGGGGCAAAGACTATCTATATTGGTCTGGGCGGCAGTGCCACCAACGACGGTGGCGCCGGCATGCTGCAGGCGCTGGGTGCCCACCTTGTTGATGAGTGTGGCTGCAATATCGCCCCCGGTCTCGCGGGCCTTGAACATGTGGCGAGTATCGATTTGACACCAGCGCTTCGGGTACTGAATGGCGCGCGTCTTGTGGTGCTTTCCGATGTCGAGAATCCGCTCGTGGGGCGCCGCGGTGCACTGGCAGTGTTCGGTGGACAGAAAGGTCTGCCGACGGGGGATGCCGAGGCCCTGGGCAAGTACGACAGCTGGATGGTCGGTTACGGCCGCCTGCTCGATGCGGCGATTACCGGGGTGCGGGCTCAGGGGTTGTTGCGCGTGCCCGAGGGTGCACGGACATTTGGTTCGGTGCTCGGCGTGCCCGGTGCCGGTGCTGCCGGCGGCCTGGGTGCCGCGCTGCTGGCGCTCGGTGCCGAGTTGCGTTCGGGCGTGGAGACGGTGCTCGATCTGATTGGGTTTGACGAGCGCGTACGCGATGTCGACCTGGTCATTACAGGCGAGGGTAATATGGACGAGCAATCCGCCGCCGGTAAGGCACCGGTGGGCGTGGCCCGTCGTGCGAAGCGATATGGCAAGCCGGTGGTCGCCGTCGTGGGCGGTCGTGCCGACAACCTGGATGCGGCGTATGGGCAGGGTGTCGACTTAGTTCTGCCGGTCTGTCGCAGACCCATGCCCCTTGACCAAGCGCTCGACCCCCAGGAAGCCACAATCAACCTCATCTGCGCCGGTGAAGCCGCCGCCCGATCCTACGACCTCGCCCGTATCTAAGTCTTTCCGGGCAAGTCTCAATAAGTTGCGGTGGAATAGTTCCTGTTTTTGGCCTTGGGTCGTAAAACAGGAACTATTCCACCGCAACTCAAAAGTGGTCTTTTGGCCCCGTCCCAAATTAGCTACCTTGCT
>OLQO01000647.1_pt1 | contig 27605 bp, 16 predicted proteins | sample 1672281 | NCBI WGS metagenome assembly OLQO01 (sample SAMEA3136667, study PRJEB25190) | human gut metagenome | biome: human gut; feature: human-associated habitat; material: faeces | place: Austria | collected 2013
GCCGTGCCGCAGCCGCCGGAGCGGTGCTTAAGCCGTCAGGCGGGAATTATGCGGTGTTGCCAATACTTTCTCAAGTTGCAGGCCATCTACTATTGCTTAAATCGTCAGATTATTCCCGCTTGGTTTCCAAAGAGATTCTCTGTACAGAAATACAAATTGTATTATTTAATAATCTTAATACAAAAATAGCGTTGTATTCCCGCCATTTCACATCACGTTTCCACGTTTTTGTCTATCAAGCAGCATGCCAACCTCTGCCCTCGCTCTCTCCATATCAACTTTCGCCTTTCTCCCTATCCCGCCAAATCCCATCGTTTGGTCGGCTGTTTTAATTCCAAATCGTATAATACGGCTCATATATGCCATTTTGTTTTTAGCGTTTTCCTTCTACTCCGCCTGAGAGAATAACCAATACCCTGTGTAAAATTGCAACTCTTCCCTTTCGCAGCGTACAGTGTTGCATCTTTACACAGGGTATTACTATCCCTGTCGTATTATAAAAAGGTAATTTACCCTGCAGATTGTTGCCATTTACACAGGTTTCCCCTCTTTTTTGGTTTCCCGCACCTGATTCACCCAAAATCCGCTTTATTTCGCAAACGCTGCATCGCGCTTTTCCTCATGTTTTGCTCTGTAAACCTGTGTAAAATTCCAACATATTTCTCCTTTTTTCCTATTCTCACCTTCTATCCGTTTTGTTGTAATTTCGCACAGGTTTATGTTTTGTAGTATTTTCAGGCTGCTTTGCATACAAAACGGCACCGCGTTTTTCAAAAAACGCGGTGCCGCCTTTGATTTATTCAAGGCAACACCGCACAATTCCCGCCTTGCGGCTTAAGCACCGCTCCGGCAGCTGCGGCACGGCATCTGCGTTGCCAAAATGCTCGATAAGACATCCAGTATTATCTGCGCTTTTGGCTTGGCATCTGCCGCACCTCGCTCGCCGTATCGGCACTTAGAATTATGCGGTATTGCCTCAAGATTTTGAAGTGCTTACCCTACCGTGCTGTTCTGCTCTGTCAGCCCCGTAAACACCGGGTCGTTCAGCAGCATTCCGGGAACAACATATCGGTAGGTGATTGCCTGCCTGCCGTTGATCACACGCACACTATCGTTGGCCAGTGCCAGCTCTTTCAGGGTTTGCATATCCTCATCGTTCAGATAGATGGAGATCTGCTCCAGGCCAGATGTCTGCTTATATTTTGTCCCATTTGTAACGGGAACATAGCGGCTGCTGACGGGGTTCAACTCGTAATTCTGCACCCCGCACAGGCGCGCTTTCGCAGCCTGTTCATGGATCAGCTCCGATGTCAGGGTGCCCAGCCGCGTGCCGCGCCAGTCCGCTTCGCTTTGCAGCACTGCCCGCACAGCCAGGTGCAGCCGGATGACAATTCGCTGTTTCATATCGTGGATTCCTGTATTCCTATTTGCATGGATTTTTGTTGTTTGCTGCTTTCGTGGATCTGGATTATTCCACAGCATCAATCAGTGCTTTCAGCTCCTGCGCTGCCGCAATCAGCTCCTGCATCTGGTCCGACATTGCTTTGCGGTCCTCTGCCGTATAACTGCGGATCTTAGCTTCAATATTTTTTGCCGCTGCAATTTTACGCAGTTTGCGGGCCGTGGTAGGCAGCTTGGCCGAAATAAAGTTGTGGTCTTTATCTACTGCCGCCGCCTTGTTTTCCTGCGTCTTGGCCTGACCGATTGCATCCTGTGCATTTTGCAACGCTGCTGCAAATACGCTCTCGCGCTCCTGCATGCTGCGGCGTTCCACTGCTACATCCAGCATGGCGGTGGTCAATGCGTCCTTAATGGCGCGGCGCTCATGGCTGCGTGGGTCAAGGGCTGCGATTTTCAAAAACACTGCGGCTGCACGGGCCTGTTCTTCCAGGGTCAGGCGGAGATAGGTTTCGCACTCGGCTCGGTTCAGGAATTCCTCATCCAGCAAGCGGCGCAGATCAGGGTTGAGATCATTCTGAATCGAAAGCGCCTTATCAATCGTGCGGGAATTCAGCGGGCTGACCTCTTTCAGCGCTTTTTTTGCTTCCGCTGCGCTCAGGTTATACGGTGCTTTTTGCAGGTTTTCCACAAAACGCGCCGCCGCCTGGCGCATCACACGTTCATTGCTGATGCCGCCGCGCACTTGCAGGTTTGCGCTGTCAATATACACAACTTTTTCGTTTTCCGTCAAGTTGCGCACCACTTTGCACTGCACTTTCTGCCATTCACTCATGCGGTTGGGCAGCTGTTTTTCTTCCTGCTCGCGTTTATCCTGCTCCACCAACAGGCGCAGCGCACGCAGGCGGCGCTCGCCGGAAAGCAGCACATATTTTCCGCCAACACCGGTCTTAGGGAACACAACCAGATTGTGCAGCAGCCCCGCGCGGCGGATATCATCGGCCAGCAGCACAATATCTTCCTCGGTATCCAGCTCACGGTAAAGGGCATTATCCGGGTTTTCTTCAATATCATTGATATTGATCTCGCTGTATTCACCGCCCGGCTCCTGGTCGCCGCGCGCGATCTTACTTAACGCTGCTTCGTTTACTTTAAAGCCTTTCTTCTGCAGTCGGTCCAGTTTGCTTGCCATCACTCTGCCTCCTGTTCAACGCGCGTTTTCAGCTCGGCATACACCTTTGCATAATCCTTTGCCGGGTTGCTGCTGCGTGCACATAGCACAACCGGCGCACCAAGGCGGGTGCTATCCTTTACAGCCTGTCCCTTACGGATTTCGGCAGCAAACAGCTTGCTGCCCAGCTGGCTTTCCCGCAGTTCATTGCGGATCACTTCGGTCAGGGCAGTTTTTTCCACCATAGTCAGGATAATGCCCAAAACATCAATTTTTTCGCCCTCATCGTGCTCCAACTGCTGGCACATGGCCACAGTGCGGTACACACTGTCACGGCTGTAGTCATCGCACACGCAGGGGATCAGCACAAAGTCACTGGCCATCAGGGCGTTGGTCACCATTACATCGCGGGACGGCGGGGTATCGATCAAAATATAGTCGTATTCGCCGGCAACCTGTGCCAGGCACATGGCCAAAAACATATTGATACTGGTGCTTTCGGACTGTTCCAGGATTTGCAGCTGCTTGGCCGCCATTGGGGTGTTGCCATTTGCCGGAATTATATCAATATTATCAAACTGCGTGCGGGAAATATAGTTCTGCGTGCCGCTGATGCCATAGGCACGGAACATATCATACACGCCAGCGCGGTCAAAAGTATTATCGGTTACACGGGCGCCCGTCAGGGTATAGGTACAGTTGCCCTGGGCATCCATATCCACAACAAGCACCCGCTTGCCGTCCTGCGCCATCAGCGCCGCCAGGTTGCAGACGGTAACGGTTTTTCCCACGCCGCCTTTTTCAATGCAGACTGAGATACAATATCCCATTGTTTTCCTCCTTGCGAGCGCCTTTGTGTAGGCATCTCTTCGTTGCTGTCGGTTAATCTTTGCCTTTTGTTCGGTTCTTTTGCGGTACCGCACGCCGGTATCTTAATCTAAGGCAACACCGCATAATTCTAAGTGCCGCAGCTGCCGGAGCGGTGCTTAAGCCGCAAGGCGGGAATTGTGCGGTGTTGCCCTTAATCTAACTGCGGGTTGCAAAAACGGGCACCCCATGCCGTGCGGCATCTCTTCGTTGCTGTTATAGCTTCTATTATATCATATGCTTCGCGTGTGTCAACGGATATTTTGACGAATATTATGCAAGCATCTCTTCGTTGCTGTTCACGTATTTTCTCTGCCGCTTTTTCTTCCCATCCTTCTTCACTTCATCCAGGCATTCCCGCTCACGCACCTTCATTCTCACCTATTATCCCAAGGTCTATCTGAAATCAAAAAACGCCGGATATTTCCTTTTCTCAGCTGCACCCCAACAAAAAAACAGCAGCCAGCAATCTGCCAGCCGCTGCTTACCTTATTATAATAGCGCTCCCGGATGTTCCGCTCCGCTTCATCTCAATTACTCTTCGCTGTCATCCGGGATATCTTCCTCAAAAGCATCCATCCAGCTTTCGTTGTGCCACTTATCTTTTTCACCTTTTTCCTTGGCGGCAACCTTCTGCCGTTGTGCCTGGTCGTTCATTATGGTGCCGATCGGGTTCAGCGCGCGTTCTTCAATAATGTGGTAGAACAGCCCCATCGGGTTATTCACGTTGGGGTCCTTGGCGGCCTTTGCCCAAAACACATCAAAGTCCAGTTCATGCGCCATAGCTTCCATCAACGGGGTCAGGCTGCCATATTTTTCAATCACTTCATTCATGCAGGCCAGGTAATGCAGCCGCATTTCGTCTTTCAGCCCATTGCGCAGGCTGGAAGGCGATGGCACGCACCGCGCTGCCAGGTGGCGGTAAATTTCGTGGTAAGCGCCGCGCTGGCCGCTCGTCAACGTCTTTTCCAGGTATCCATCATCTACAAACTTTGCAAACTCTTTTCGCATATCCTGCCGTTTTACAATCGTTTCGGGAATCAGCTCTACCTTGGGCGGCTCAGGCTCCGGCATCGCTTGCTGCACCGGCTCGTCCATCACATGGTACTCCGCTTCCAACAGCTCCTCTTTGGGTTCTGCTGCCGGCTTTGCCTTGCGGAAAATATAAATGCGATAGTTATCCATATCCTCGCGCAGCACCTTGTTCAGGTACCGCGCCGGGCTGCGCATCGTCTGCGACCGGGGAATGATCTCCTGTGCATAGCGGGGTGCAATACCGGCCAGCCAACTGGTCAGCCCGCCGCAATCCAGGATGATGGCATTCATCTTTCCAAACACCGTTTTGTTGCCGCCGTCCTGCTCGCCATCGCCTGCCTGGATGGTGCAGCAGGCATCTGCCAACACATCAATGATCACTTCCACCGCGTGCAGCTCTTCGGGCGTAATCTCCGCGCGCAGCTGATCCATGCGCGCTTTCACAACAATTTCCTCCCGCAGCTCGGTGCGGTGGCGTCCAAAGGAATAGGGGATCGTTGTTTCCGGTGCCGAAACATAATCAAAGGTGATCACGCTGGGGTCATCCAACAGCGAATCCTCAATCGCCACGGTGGGGCGGCCCTTCTTTTTGCTCTTTTTGCGCACTGTGCTGTTGATGCTGTCCAGGTTGGCCTGTGCGGCGGCATCATCCACCGGGTCAATCGTTACCACCAGCGAAAGAACCTTCTGTCCTTTTTTTTCGTACACATCGTAATTAAAAATAATATCCGTCTTTTCGTTAATTTCCGCCTTTGCCTTTTCCAGTGCCAGGCGGCGGAAATCCGACCATCGGTTGGCCGTATACGAAAGCTGTTCATACAGCATGCTCAGGTTCCATACCAGCGGTTCCCCGGCCGCTTTCTTTTTCAGGTACAGGCTCTGGTAGCTCTTGCACAGCTCGTAAATGCGGATGGAATAGGTGGACCGCATCAGCATGGTGTAGGTCACATCCATGGTGGTATACAGGGTTTTCAGCTGTACCAGGTGCGGTTTCAGCACCGGATCCAGCGTGATGGTCATGCGCGCGCGGCCCTCATCAATGCGCACTTTATCGATCCATCGGAATGTTTCCACCGTGGAAGTTCCGTTATTCTTGATCCACTGGATGGGCGCGTTGGCCAGCTCCTCAATATTTTTGCGCACCTGCTTGTACAGCGCCCCGCTGTGCGGGTCCATGCCGGTCATCTTGATAAAATCATAAATGCTCAGCTCATAAGAGGGCAGGTCCGTATCCTCCGGCTTAATCATCGAAAAAATATGCAGCATCAGGCGCTGCTGGCTCAGCGTCAGGTTGTTGCGCGTCATCTGTACAAGGTCATTGGATTTGCGAACGATGGTCTGGTCCCCGCGTTCTTCAAACGTAACGACAAACGGATCATCTTTTTTCTGTTTACTTGCCGCCATAAGCAGGGGCCTCCTATATCGGTTGCTGTATCCCGGGTGGTCACGCACATCATGCTAAACATTATAGCACATCCTGTTGTCCAGCGCAAGAATTGCAAATTTACACAGGGTTTCACCGCCATTATCCTGTGCAAAATGCAACACCCGCGTTGTGGTTTGCCATATATCCTGTGGGGGTTGCAGCCCGGGTGCAGGTTACACAGGGTTTCACCGCCATTATCCTGTGCAAAATGCAACACCCGCGTTGTGGTTTGCCATATATCCTGTGGGGGTTGCAGCCCGGGTGCAGGTTACACAGGGTTTTATGGTGCTTTTCTGTCCTGCTGTTTCAGGGTTCTGTAACCTGATGGAATAGCAACACCAATTTTTTCCCGTTCTCCCCCATCTCCCGGCTTACCTCTGGTTGTTATTATGGCTTAGATGTTTAGTTCTATATTAGTAATAGGTAGAGCCTGTGTAATTTAACAACGCAAACCTGTGTGTTCAACCAACTGCAGCCTGTGCATTCCACCACCATTTTCCTGTGCGGAAAGCAACCTGCGTAAAGTTGCAAATAAGCCAAAAACAGCCAAACCTGTGTAAATTGCAACAAGGGCAACGGGCCTATCCTGTGTGGTTTTCCAACAGGTACGCGGGTCACGGCGGGGCAGGGGAGCGGGAATACCCTGTGTAAAATTGCAACTGTTCCGGGGGTAACCTGTGCGTTTTTCCAACGGTAAGCGGCATAGGGAGACAAGGCAATCCTGTGCGTTTTTCCAACACGTTTCGGGAATGTTCGGCACAGAATGCGAGCAATACCCTGTGCAAAATTGCAACAGCTCACAGCTGCTTCAAATAGATCAGTTGCAAATTTACACAGGGTAGCACCCCCATATTATAAGGTAAGTGCCGCACAGAATGGCGCGTGAGGGGTTGCAGTTTACACAGGATAGATTGAAAGCTGGGAGCTGGAGGTGTATCTGAAAACAAAGAAAATGACGGATATTTCGCAAACACAGCCGGATTCTGTGCTTGCGAAAGATCCGCTATTTTCGTTGCTCTCAGATGCACCTCAGGAGCTGGCGCAGATAGAAATCGGCAATGGGAAACCGGGAATCAGGGGCAGGGCAGGGGGGACAAAAAAGCGAATGGCATATCTGCAGCAAACCCGCACCCCGTTGTAAAGGGAGAACGGCGTCCCGTTGGCGGGCGTGCAATCCACCAAACCCGCACCCGCCGCCGCAAACAACGCAAACCGTTTGCAGGGGCGCGGTGTACCCATCGCGCCGCAAAAAAACGGGAACCGTGCGCCGCAAACCTGCCATCCCTCCCACAAGGCGCCCACCCAGCCGCCAGGCCCCGCCGCAAACAGGCGCATGCGAAACAAATAATTGTGCAAAAACAGGAAAATGCAACAAAAAAGGCGAATTTTGCCGCAAAGTTGCGCTCTGTGTGCGCAGAGGATCATAAACGCGCGGTTAAAGTATATAAAAATGACCGCTGCCAAAAAGAAAATCAGGAGTAAATGATACAAAGGCTTTGAATACATTGTATAATTGGAGGAAAACGCAATCAGTAAAAGTGCTGAAAAACAGGAATTTACGTGGATTGTATTGCCTTTCGGGTATAAAGGTGCTATACTTTAACACTGAAAAGTAAATGCGCAATGAGAAGATTCGATGCGGTTTTTTTTGAAAACAACATGGCAACGGTTGCGCAAGTAAAAGAAGCTGGCTTCTTTTACTGTTTCACAGGGATCCCCTGTGGAACAATGTGCTTCCATCAAGCCAGCGCGAAAGACGGGTGAGCAGATTGAATAGAACAGGAAAAAACATAACAGGTTGGGCGCGCCGGCTGACAGCGCTGCTTGTCACCGCTTGCCTGGTTATGGCAATGGCCCTGCCTGTATACGCCGAGGTGGATCCTCTGCCCGACGCACCTGACGAAGTAGAGCTGCTGGAGGATGAGCAGGGAACGGCCTCCGGGGAGGATACCGTTCCGCCGGAGCAGAACGCCGCCACCCCGGTGCCGGATGCCGCCACCCCGGAACCGGAACAAAGCGCCGAGCCGGAGCAGCCCGCCCCGACCGAAACGCCGGAGCCCACGGCAGAACCCACCCCGACCCCGGAACCGGCAGCCACCGCAACGGCCACCCCTGTGCCGACCGTGACCCCCACCGCCACCCCGGAACCGACCGAACAGCCGCAGAAGATGTACGCCGCAAAAAGCGTGGATAACGTGCAGGCAGTTAGTGAGGGGGGAGTGCCGGCTACTTACACGCTCTATTTTGCAGTGCCTAAGAGTTGGATCGATTATACAGGGGTGACAATACGTGCCATTATTGGAAAAAGTCAAAATGATCCAAAATATGAACTTCCTATGAAGGAAGTTAGCGAAACGGATGACGGAAGAAAAATTTATTCTGTGGTCCTGAATCATCAAGACCACTATAAATATGGAGTGTTGGGTGGACTTGAATTTCGCGGATATAAAGGAGAAACACATACATACACAGTAACCATTGTTAAAGTAGATGATAATAATCAGCTACGGGATATATCGTTCGATCCAGTTAATCCGAATTATATCGGCGGCGACTACTATGACGGAGAGAACGGAGATGGCTGGCATCCAGAGCTGTGGAAAATCTATAAGGTTGGCCATAAGCATTTCGCTAACAAAACGATGGCCTTTGAAAATAAAACCAGTGAAACACTAACGAACGTCAAAGCCTGGTTTTATGAACCAGATACTAATAAAACCCTTACCCCAGTCAGTGAGCAGCCAATATCCTTAAATGATATCCAACCTGGTTCCACAGCAACCTTTACCATTCCTAAAGATTTTTGCTCTTTTGTTCGCTTTACCGAGGGCGATACAGTAATAAGTGAATACTACAATTTTTATAATGAGGAAGTAACAGGAGAAAATCAGAAACGCTTCCAGTATTCCGAAGGTCAATGCTATTGCTACATGTACAATGGTATTAAGGATGCAACATGGGGGCGTCCCGGTGCCACCCGCATCTATTACGATGCTACTTTCTCCAAGATGGCATTGAATGGAGATACCGACGACTTTTCAATCCCCAAAGCCAATAATAATAATAAAGAGACCATTTATTATCGGATAAAAGGAGACGGCGTAGAATCCGAAAGCGGCACGCTGGTAAAAGATGGTACAAACGAAAATCTTTATTATATTGACATTCCCCAAGGATATCGTTCAATCATCTTTTCCGGTGATGCAATTAACGATGACAATACGACAAAAGGAAATGGAGTAAGTACAGCGTGGTTGCCGATTCCCACAGATGACAAAAATTGCTTCTATGCGGATACGAATGACGATGCAGTATATAAAGGTACCACTCGTGGCGGCTACTGGGCTCCAAAAGGTACCCTGCGTGATGCCGAAACGTGGAAAAATCCTGACACTAAAGTAGTAGATATTGCATCCGTTCCTTTTACGGAAAAACCAAACACAAAGTATGTTACCAGTACGTTGTATGACTATTATACAGATTACGAACTGAACGGCAATAACCGTGATAAGTACGATAATGATAATACGGTTAATCAGCGCCACTGGGTACCCTTCCGCCAGTTCGATCAGGCAATCAGCGACTACTATCAGAGTTATGTAGATAAAAATACCGGAAAGCCCATTATATATCCCATTTATACAGGCCATTTCCAGCCAAGCGATTGGGATAAAAGATTTGCGGATATTGCAAGTACATTGAATTTGTACGGATGGAGTTCTTACAATATCTTTATCGCAGCCAATAACTCGAACTTTGATATAGGAGACACAAAAGAGAAAAAAAATTCCTACGCTTTCCAGGGCATTGTGGCAGACAAAAGGGACAGCGATGGCGACATCGTGATGAATGGAACGACCCTGAAAGAACCGCATTTCAATGAAAAGTTCCTGACCGGCCAAAACAGCAAAAATGCAAAACTTGGCGAAGTTTACCACAATGTTGAGTTCCCGTTTACCCAAGAAGAAGTTTTTATAGAACCAGCGCAAACGCCAAATGGCCCGCAAAAAGGCGAGGGCGTTAAATACTGGTGGTTTGACAGTAAAGAAACTTCTCTATATCTGCGCAAAGATACAAATAGCGATCAGTTGTACCTTGGTAATGATAGCCCAGGAGTGACAACCGCTGGATATAAGAGCGAGGCGTCCCACAACGTGGACAGTGCAAGTAGTCCAGATAATGTTTCAACGCCATACGGCTTTTTCCCGTTCAATGAAACCACAACCAGTAAGAGCGCAGTCAGGTACAATTACGGTTACGGTGCAAAACTTGAAATCCCGTTTACCCTAACCAGTACCGGAACAGTTAAGGACGACTACAATAATGAAATTCCAATTCGTTTTTACTTCTCTGGTGATGATGATGTGTGGGTTTTCATTGACGATCAGCTTGTCCTGGATATTGGCGGTGCTCATGCCAGAGTTTCTGGTGTGTTGGAATTTGACCAGCGCGATAATAAGAAAAACACCGTAACTTCCTATGTTAGCCGGGTCAAGAACAGCAAGACAGGTAATTATGGCGCTGAAAATTGTGATGAGCACAACCATACAACGGCGACAAGCATTACTTACTTAGGAACAACCGAAACGTATTATAAAAACGCAAGTGTTTCCATCCCTAATCTTTCCACCGGCAAGCACACCCTTACCATGTACTACATGGAACGCGGTATGTGGGAGTCCAACATGGCGGTGGCGTTCAACTTCCCGGATAATAACGAGCTGCAGGTTCAAAAAGAAGTCGATCTGACCAACGTTACTGATGATGACTTCAAAAACTGCTTTAAAAACCAGAAAATCTTCAACTTCACCATCAAGAACCAGGCAACCCATTATGGAAAAAAAGATGCCGTTGGCCCGGATGAAAGCGGAACTCCGTCCAAAGAGGTGAATTTGACTGCGGATGTTAACGAGATTAAACCCGCAACCAAACCAACCGAATCAAACGAAGGTGACTACATTTTCGAGTTGGTTCCAAACCCCTGGCCAGATACCGTGCAAGATACCAAAAAGGTCCTTCACTGGTACGCACGCTATATGGATACGGAACCCGTCAGTGCAGCGCGTGATAAACGTCGTGGCATCCTGACGCTGAAAGAACCCATCAATATCGAAAAAATGCGCTTCCTTACGTTCCAGGTTTACGTTGATCCAAAGGATCATGGAGGTGACCTTTCCCTCAACAACCTGTATCTGGAACTGCTGGATGAAAACAACGTCCAAAAAGGCAGCCTTGGCACAACAGGCATTAACGGCGCAACGTATGGCTCGGTCGAAGTGAAGACAGGCGCATGGGTCACCGTAAAGCTGGACCTGCACAAGATGAAAGAGCAGGGCGGTTTTAACAACAACGTCAAAACCATCCGCGTGGGCGATAACTATAACCGCAACATCTATTTCAGGGACTTTACCTTCATTCCCAAAGCGGTGCCAAGTAAGATGACCGGCTTTACAACCGATCAGAAGGAAATCCCGGATTACGGCTCCGCCGAAAGCGGTCATTTGGAAAACGCCGAAAACGCACAGTACACCTCCAGCAATGACACAGACACCCAGTTGGTGGACAAGGACGGACGCTTTGTTCTGGAAGCTGGAGAAACCGTTACCTTCAGCGACCAGTTCCGCCGCGGCAGCTACATTTCGCTCAAAGAGGAACTGAACCAAAACCTGTACGACACCACATGGACGGTGTGCGAGAACGGGCATGTGGTTGAGTCGATGAAAGAAGGTAACAGCGTAACTCTTCCTAGTACAATACCTTCGTTAGACGGGCAGACGGGAAGCAGCCCCAATGATGGCCGAACGGAAAAGAAGGGAGCAGATAAAGAGCAGGAGGGCAACAAGTATAACGAAAACAAACCCTCCGCCGACACCATCGTCTTCCGCTCCTATAAGGACCCGGACGAAACAAAATCCACGCTGACAAAGCTAAAGGTAGAATACGTCAACACCGTCAAAACCGGCGGGCTGAAAATCCAAAAGAAGGCCGCAGAGGGGGAGGAAGGTACCATTAATGGCACCTACGCCTTCAAAGTTACCTTTAATGATGTTGGCGGTGAGGGTCTGGAAAAAAAGGACATCATAAAGTATGTTGAGATCAACATGAGCGATGGGAACAACCCAGAGCACACCGTGACCATCACCGGCATCCCCGTTGGCACCCGCTATACCATCGAGGAAGTCAAAACCGATGATTCCAGACTGCAAAGCGTAACCGTTCCGCCTGATTGCCATTCCGCCCAAGCGATCAACAACAACACCATGGTGGAAGGCGTGATTGAGAAGAGCGAAGATCCGGAACTTACCGCAATCTTTACCAACACCCAGCGCACACTGATCAACATTGAGTTCGATAAGCTCTGGGAAGGTACGGACAATCTTAGCACTGCGAACCGGCCGGAACAAATCTACATCCAGCTCCAGCGCCGCCTGGCAACCAGCACAAGCGATACAGACTGGACACGGGTAAAGTACCCGGCTGACAGCACGCAAGACTATGTTACCATTACCCCCAATGATTACGGCTGGAAGTATACCTTTAGCGGTTTGGATCAGTACCAAATCAATGCGGAAGGTATCCAAACCAATTATGTGTACCGCATTGTGGAAGGTACGGTGGACGCCGGTACATTTACCGCGGTAGCACCAGGCGAAACCATTACGATTAAAGGCAATACGTATGTTGTAACGGCTAATGCAACACCAAACAGCGAAACGAACAGCGCGGACAGCTCAACAGGCAATACAGCCACAGTAACCCCCGATGGAACCATCACCGGCGGCAGCGGCAAGATTGTGCTGACCAACAAGCTGCAGAACCCGAAGTTTGCACTGGATATCATCAAGAAGGACGCGGAAAAAGGCGAAAATAACAAAGAAGTATTCTTGAAAGATGTTGAGTTCAAGCTGGAAAAGCTGAAAGCCGAAACAACCGAAGGAGAACCGCAGGTAGATACTACCTATACATTTACATTCGGTAACACCACAAGCACAGGTTCCATTACCGCCAAAACGAACGATAAAGGCGAAATCACCAAGGTGTTCACAAATCTGGAACCCGGTACATACCGCCTGACGGAAACCAAGGCACATCCGGGGTACAACCTGTTGGCACAGCCAATTGTGATCGAATTTACCCAAGGCGGCAAGTGTTCTATTGATGGTGTGAAAGTTCCGGAAAATGATGAATCGTTTAAGCCGGGCGCCAATAACACCTACACCATGACCCTTACCGTTCTGAACCGTAAAACGCCTGAGCTGCCCCACACGGGTGCAGACGCGCCAAGCCTGTGGCTGCTGATCGGCATGCCGCTGGCGGTGGCAGGGCTGTTGATATTCACATTCCGCTACAACAGGAAAGGGGGCCGGCGACATTAACCATCCCCCGGAAACCCAGCAACCCCCAGGATGCAGGGCCTGCCCGCCCGTGCGCGCCCGTTTACGGCAGGGCGCAGCCATAAGCCGGGGTGTATAACTGAAAAGCGGAAAATATCGCCTGTTTCTATAAGCGCAGCCGGATTTTGTGTTAAGAAGCCTTGGGGTCCGGAAAGGATTCCGGCGGCTCTTTGCCTTACATCCTGCTTGTGGCTGCGAAATATCCGTTATTTCCTTTGGTTTCAGATGCACCTTAAGCCAAGTGGGCAAGCGGCCCAGTTTTTCCTCCTTTTTTCTTCACGGCACAGTGCGGGCGGCGCGGCAGCGTTTCCCCGCTGCAGCGCCCCGCACTGCACGCCGTGCTGATGCAGAACCCTTAAGCCGGGCGGCCCCGCCGCCCATCCGATGATGATTTTTTTAAGAGAAGAGGTACTGAAATGAAAAAAGCAAAACGTTTTCTCACAGGCCTGTTGAGCGCCGCCCTGGCCCTCAGTCTGTGCGCCATGCCAGCAATGGCAGCCGAGGGCGAAGGCAATGCCCGAACACCTGAAATCAAAACCAGCGTAAGTACGATTGATAAAACAAAAAAAGGCTCTATTACCATTTATAAGTATCTCCATAGCACAGAATTGACAGGTTCTGTAGCTGGAACTGGTGAGCAGCAGGCTGTGCCGAATGAGGCTACGCCGCTTAAAGATGCAGGTTTTACTATTTATCAGGTTAAAACGGCAGATGAGCTGGTAGCATATTATGAAGCTGCTAGTGATGATAATGCTGTTACAGCGGATAGCTTTTTTAAGACTCCTGGCGATAAAACCGCAGCAAATCTGAAAGAAGGTATCGCTGACAAAGCTGTTAAAGGTAAAGACGGCAAAACGGAAAGAAAAACGGATGCTAATGGTTTTGTTAAGTTTGAAGACCTGAACGTTGGCATGTACCTGGTTATCGAAACAACGACGCCGGATTCCGTTGTAAAGCCCGTGGATCCGTTCCTTGTTTCTATTCCTATGACGAGAGTTCAGGTTGGTGAGCAAGCAACGGGAGACCAGCTTAAGGAATGGCTCTATGATGTTGTTGTTTACCCGAAGAACAGCTCCGCGAAAGGTGACATTACGCTGGTAAAGAAAGGTAAGACAGACGGTAAAGAAAATGAAATCGAAAATTTGCCGAATGTTATCTTTAAGTTGCAGCGCTACAACGAAAATTCAACGAGCAAGGATAAATACGATGATTATACTGTAAATGGCAAATGCGAGTTTACAACAAATGGCAGTGGCGAAATCACCGTTCAGAATTTGCTCAAGGGTAAATACCGTTTTGTGGAAATTGGCTATGCAGAAAACAAGGAAAGCGGCTATATTATCAACAACAATGTGGCATATGAGTTTGAAATTAATGATCAAGGTAAGCTTGTAACGCCGGATGGAGCTACCCCGAACAGCGATTTTGTAATTAACAATGACAATACCATGACGGTTTATAACCATAAGCCGGATTTGGAGAAAGACGTAACTAAGCGTAATGATGGCAAAGGCACTGACGAAGGCAACGATACCGACTATGCTGTTGATGATACCGTTGAATATACTCTGACCATCTATGTTCCTGAAAATGTAGCAAAGCTGAAAACCTTTAAAGTTGTTGATACAATGAACAAGAATCAGCTTAAGCATAACATTAACAGTGTTACCATTAGCGGTAAAAATGCAGACGGTCAAGATGTAACCTTTGCTGCGAATACTGATTACACGTTGACAGATACCTCTGATAGCAATAATTCTGAAATTACGATTGATTTTAAAGCAGGAACGAGCCAGGATAACCTGAATGCAGCTGCCGGTAAGACCATCACGATTACTTACACTGCAACTTTACAGCCGGGCGCAGACACTACCACTGATGGCAATGTGAACGAAGCTCACCTTGATTACTCCCGTAAGACGGATATTAAGCATGGCGAGGATGATACTCCCTACGAAATCCATGATAAGGCTGTTGTTTATACCTTCAAAACTGGTATCCTGAAAAAGGGTCAGGATGGAAATACTGAAAAACTGCTGAATGGTGTAACGTTTGACCTTTATAAGAAGTACGATGCAAAGACTGACAAACTGAAAGAGGGTACGACCGATACTGTTATCTTTGGTATAAAGGAATGCAAGTTCCTGACTGCGACAGAGGCCAAGGCACTGGGGTTGAATGCAACAGAAGCTGAGAATGAGCCGAAGTGGTTTAAGGTAACCACACTTACGACCGCGGGTGAGGGTGTAAATGCTGGTTGCGCAACTGTCAATGGTTTGCCCGATGGCGAGTACAAATTGGTAGAAACCATGACAAATAAGGGCTATAACTTGCTTTCCGGCCCTGTTGATGCCAATTTGACTGTGGATTATGCTACTAGTTGGACAGTTAACGATAAATTTTCTAGCGATGGCAAATTGATTAAGCGTGACGTAAAGACCACTACTTTCAAGAATGGCCAGGACGATTATACGTATGCACCAATTACCATCATCAACCGCAAGGGCTTCGACCTGCCCACCACCGGTGGTTTCGGCACCCTGCTGTTCAGCGGCATTGGTGTGCTGCTGGTTGTGGCCGGTGTTGGCGTGCTGCTGAGCCTGAAAAAGAAGAACCGCACCTGATGCGCCCGCCGCAAGGCAAAACAATGTTACAATTCACCAATAGGGTATAGAGGGATAATCCATCATACACAGGGGGAGGGCCGGATTTGGCCCTCCCCCTATGGTGGGTTATTGGGAAATAAATTTTTTTGGGTGTACATGGCCGTTGTTCGGTTGATTTTTAGGTTCTGCGTGGGGAACCACCCTACGGGTTAGGTTTGTGGCGGGGAACCACCCCTCAGGCCGCTCCGCGTCCAGCTCCCCTCAAGGGGCGCCAATATCTCACCTTATGTTTGCGGTGGCTCCCCTTGAGGGGTGGTTCCCCGTGCAGAACCTAAAAATAAATATGGCAAGGCCCGTCAAACGGGCCGATGGCGAGCATCGGCCCCTACAAATGATTTGCAACGTTTGCGGCGCGGGGTGGATGGGCGGCAATTATTAGGCCCGTCAAACGGGGCGTCGGGGACGCCGCCCCCTACATGCAGGGCGAGGTTTATTACAATTTTGTGGTGTGCAACGCCGTAAGGCCCTACAGATTATTTTATTGTTATTCACTACCCTAAAAACCACCCCCAACCCAATATCTCCTGAGCGGCGCAATGCGCCGCGGTCCACCACAATTATTCATTATTCTTTATTATTTATTCTTTTGCCTACTTCCAATTCCTAATTTCTAATTTCTAATTGCATCAGTTCCCAACTTCAACCCTCTCACGGAAAGGTTCGCGGTGACGCTATGGATACCACAACAAAACTAAAAGTCGGCTTTGCGGCCTTGATGATCCTGTCCGGCATTGGGGTGGCATCGTACCCGGTTATCAGCAACGCGGTGGCGCAGCGCCACGCCAGCGAAGCGATCCAAAATTACGATGATACCGTAAAAAGCATGGATACCGAAAAACTGGACGCCGCCAAGGAGGCCGCCCGCCGCTATAACCAGCAGCTGGACAGCGCCGTGGAGCGCGATGCCGCAGGCGAAGCGGAGGATACCGGCACCAGCTATGTGGACCTTGTGGATGTGGGCGAAAGCCTGGGGTATATCACCATCCCGAAAATTGACGTCAACCTGCCCATTTACGAAGGCACCAGCGATGATGTGCTGCAAAGGGGCGTTGGCCATCTGGAAGGCTCCAGCTACCCCCTTGGCGGCGAAAGCACCCACAGCGTGCTGACCGGCCACCGCGGCCTGCCCGAAGCCGTGCTGTTCACCGACCTGGACAAGCTGGAAGAGGGCGACTGTTTCTACCTGCATATTCTGGATGAAACGCTGGCGTACCAGGTGGATCAAATCAAAGTGGTGGAACCGGAGCACACCGAGGATCTGGACATCACCGCGGGGCAGGATTACTGCACCCTTGTTACCTGCACGCCGTATGCCATCAACACCCACCGCATGCTTGTGCGCGGCACCCGCATCCCTTATAATGGAGAGGAAGAAACCAACACCCCGCAGGCCGTGCAGTATCAGGCGCTGCGCACCGGAACGGTGGTCAAGCGCGTGGTGGATGCCTGGCCGTGGATCGCGGTAACGGGCAGCATTGTGATCGGCGGCGAAGCGCTGCTGCTGCTTTTGCTGCTGCACCGCTGCAAAAAGCGCGAGGAGGATGACTAAATGGGACGGCTGATTGCTAAAATTCTGGCCTGGCTGGCCATTTTGCTGGGGCTGGCGCTGTTGATACAGCCCACCGCTGCCCAGTGGTGGACCAGCACCCGCAACGCCAAAACCGCTGCGCAGTTTGCGGCCCGCGCCGAAGCCCAGCCCACCGCCCCCGCGGCGGAGGAAACCACAGCCGAACCCCCGGAGTCGGAACGCGCCTACCCTGAACTGTACGCCGCGATGCAGGACTATAACGCGGAAATTTACGCCGGGGGCCAAAGCGGCCTGACCGACCCGTTCGCCTACGAGGAAGCCCCGCTGGACCTTGCTGCCTATGGCTATGACGATGATGTGCTGGCTGTGCTGTGGATCCCACGCCTGAACCTGGAGCTGCCCGTTTACCTGGGCGCCAGCCGCGAAAACCTGGCCAAAGGCGCGGCGCTGCTGGGCCAGACCTCGATGCCGCTGGGCGGCGAAAACACCAACACCGTGATTGCCGCCCACCGCGGCTATTATGGCGCGGAAATGCTGCGCAACGTGCAGCAGATCCAGGTGGGAGACAAGATCCAGCTGACCACCCCGTGGGAAACGCTGATTTACCGCGTGAGCGAGCTGAAAATTATTGACCCCAGCGATATCAACGCCGTGCTGATCCAGCCGGGGCGGGACCTGCTGACCCTTTCCACCTGCCACCCCTACACCCGCAACAGCCAGCGCTACCTGGTAATTGCGGAGCACGACACCGCCGCTGCGGACACCACCAAAGAGGAGGATTTGCAGGAAAGCGCCGCTACCTGGGACGAAACGCCGCGCCAGGTGACCGTGGAGGATGCCGGCGGCAGCTCCATTGCCGAAGTGGCCCCCCAGGCCCTGACCCCATTGCCGGGGGAGGGCAGCGCGGAATCCGAGGGGAGCGCGATCTCCAATACCATGATCTGGCTGGAAAACAACGCACTGTGGGCCGGGCTGGTGGTTATTGCCGCCGCCGTTGGCATTATGGTGATATGGAAAAAACACCGGGAGGATTAACCATGCAGTACACACAGCAGGCCGCCGCCGTTACGGCCGAAGTAAACAAGGCCGTGCAGGGCAAACAGCAAACGGTAAACACCATCTGGATGGCCATGCTGGCGGGCGGCCATGTGCTGATTGAGGATATTCCCGGCGTGGGCAAAACCACGCTGGCGCTGGCCTTTGCCCGCGCGCTGGACCTGAAAGAAAGCCGCGTGCAGTTTACGCCGGATGTTCTGCCGTCCGATTTGGTGGGATTTTCCGTTTACCAGAAAGAGACCGGCAAGTTTGTGTACCACGCCGGTGCGGTGATGTGCAACCTGTTTTTGGGCGATGAGATCAACCGTACCTCCTCCCGCACGCAGTCGGCTTTGTTGGAAGTGATGGAAGAAGGCACGGTGACGGTGGACGGCGTTACCCGCCCGGTGCCCGCACCCTTTACCGTAATTGCAACCCAGAACCCCATCGGCGCCGCCGGCACGCAGATGCTGCCGCAGTCTCAGCTGGACCGTTTCATGGTCTGCGCCGTAATGGGCTACCCCGATGAGGAAGCGGAGCTGGCAATTTTGGCCGGGCAGAGCAAAGGCCGCCTGCTGGACCGTGTACGCCCCGTTGCCGGTCAGGCGGATCTGCTTGCCATGCAGCAGGAAGTCAGCACGGTATTTGTGCATGAGCTGATGTACCGCTACATTGTGGCGCTGGCCCAGGCCAGCCGCAAGGACCCGCGCCTGACCGTGGGGCTAAGCCCCCGTGCCACCCTGGCGCTGGCCAGCATGACGCGCGCGGCGGCGTACCTGGCGGGGCGGGATTTTGTTGCCCCGCAGGATGTGACCGCTGTGTTTGATGCGGTTGCCCGCCACCGCCTGGTGCTGAATGACCAGGCCCGCGCAGGCGGCGAAACGGTGGACAGCGTAATGCAGGACCTGCTGCGCACCGTGCCGCGCCCCCGCCCCGAAAAGGCTGACCGCCATGGCAGGTAAGCTGGGCCGGGCGCTGGTGCTTTTGGTGCTGCTGGCCGCGGCGCTCATCACCCAGGCACCGCTGGCGGTGTTCCTGTTAGCGTTTGCGCTGGTGCTTCTGGTGCTGCTGCGGCTGGATGCCGCCTATCTGCGCAGGCAGGTAACGGCAGAGCTGCTGGTGCCGGACAAACCCGTGATACAGGGCGAAGATTTTACCCTGACGGTTCGGCTGCACAACCGCAGCCGGTTGCCCATCCCTGCGCTTGTGGTGCTGCTGAACGCCGCCGATGAATGGGGCGGCGGGCAGATCACCCTGCGCTGCGCCGCCATGCTGGGCGGCAAGGAGAGCGCCGAACAGCGCATTACCTTAAACGCAGGCAAAAGCGGCGTGTGGAGCATTGCGGTGCGGGGCATCACCCTGCGGGATCACCTGGGGGTGTTCACCGCGGCGTGCTCGGCTGCCGTGCAAAGCCGGAGCATCTGTGTGCTGCCCGCTGCCGCGGCTGGCAAAGCCAAAGCGGAAACCGCCCCCGATGAGGACGGCGACGAAGCCGACACCCGCGCCGCCCTGGGCGGCAGCTATGAGCTGCGGGAGTACCGGGACGGGGATACCATCAAGCAGGTACACTGGAAGCTGAGCGCCAAGCTGGACCGCCTGATGGTGCGCGAACCGCTGACCGCCCTGCGCGCTGCCCTGACCCCCGGTGGGGACCTGGACGGAGCGGAGGAATGGGGGGATTTTCCCCAACAGGCGGCGAAGCACCGCAAAAACCCGCCCAAGCGCAAAAAAGAACGTACTGCCCTGAGCCGGCGCGGCGCTGCCGACCCCGGCAGTGGGCTGAAGTTTGTGGACCGTGTGCTGGTGAGCACCCAGCGCCCCGCAGCGCACCCCGCGTTGTGGCTGGCGGCAGATGCCGCGCTGCTGCTGGCGCTCACCTTTGGTTTGCTGCTGGTGCTTTCCACCGGGTTCGGCATTGCGGTGCCGTTGTGGGTGTGGCCCGCGGCAGCCGCTTTCTGCGCCGGGTGGGCGCTGTTCCTGCGTGCGCCGCAAGCCCTGCGCCGCTGGGGGCTGCTGGCGGGGGTGATTGTGTATCTTTTGGTGTTGTTCATCTGCCAGCGGAACTTTTTGGCCGGGGCGCAGCAGTGCGCCGGGAACATTGCCCAAAGCCTGAACGCCCGCCTTGGCAGCGCGCTGCCGGTGGCCCAGGGCGGCAGTGCGGCGCAGCTGGGGCTGTTTTTGCTGCTGGCCGCCCTGCCCGTTACCGGGGCGCTAGCCGCTGCGGCCCTGCGCCGTGCGGATGCCCTGCTGCTGGATCTAATGCTGCTGCCCGTTGTTGTGCTGCTGGCGCTGGCCGGGGCCGCGCCTGCTGTGCCCGCCTGCCTGCTGCTTTTGGCCGGTTGGATGGGGGCGTGGGCGGCTTCCTGCTCGGTGCAGCGGCGGGCCTTGTGGGGCAGGCGCGATACCGAAAACTACCGCCAGAACCTTTGCCGCCATTATAACATCCAAAAGTCTGCCGCGCTGGCGGCGGGCGGGCTTTGCCTTGCGCTGGCGCTGCCCTGTTGGTGGCTACTGCGCCCGGCGCTGGGGGTTCCCCTTGGCTGGCTGCAGCCCGCGGCCCAGCGGGTGGAATCCGCCGCGCTGAGCACCGCCATTACCTGGCTGCCGCGGGTCAGCGGCGGCAGGCTGAACATTCAGGTAGAAGCCGCCGCCGGTGGTGTGGCGGATGGCGCCTTGAACCAGGGCGGGGGTATCCAGGTCAGCGGAGTGACGGATCTGGCCCTGACCGCCAGCGACAAACCCGAAGAAACCGTATACCTGCGGGGATTTATCGGCGGCAGTTATGACGGCACCACCTGGCAGGCCCCTGATGCCGATGCCTTTGACAGCGCCGCTATGAACTGGAAAACTGAGGATAACGCCCGGCTGACCATTGCAAGCCTGCCGTTTTTGCGCACCGCCTATGACGGCACCGCCCAGCCCCAGACGCTGACGGTGGAGCGCATCCACGCCGATACCCAGTACACCTATGCACCGTACAACGCCTACTGGGGTGATTATTACACCATCCAGGGCGATGGCGCCGCCGCGGGCCAGACCGCGCAGGACGATGTGTTCCTGTATTACCCGCGGGATACCGCCCAAACCCAGCTGGAAGCCCGCGCCGATGCCGACCCCAGCGTGCTGGACCGGATGGAAGCATCCTATGCCGCTTACGCCGCCAGCCGCTACACCGCCGTGCCGGACGGCTATGACGAGCTGCAAACCCTGTGCGATGAAGCCAAAAAGGACCAGAAGCTGACCGAAGCTGCGGACATTGGCGATTACATCCGCGCCTATCTAAACACCAACTACCAGTATAACGCCAGCGCTCCCCAGCCGCCGGAGGGGGCCGACCCCATCCGTTACTTTTTAACGGAATCCAAACAGGGGTACAGTGTGCAGTTTGCTTCGGCGGCGGTGGTTATGTTCCGCATGTTCGGGCTGCCTGCGCGCTATGTGGTGGGCTATGCCGCGCCGCAAAGCCTGTTTACCCAACAGGAGGACGGCAGCTGGCACGCCATTTTGCAGGACGATAACGCCCACGCCTGGGCGGAGGTGTACATTTCCGGCCAGGGCTGGACCCCCATGGAGATGACCCCCGGCGTGCTGGTCAGCGCCCAACAGGCCGACCTGCGCACCGACCCGCTGCCCGAAACTCAAGGTCAAGACACCGCCCCCGCAGCAGGGGAGAGCAGCGCAAACGAACCCGCAGCCACCATCGTGCCCCGCAGCAGGCTGGTTTTGGCGGCGTTGCTGGGGGGGTGCCTGTTGGCTGCTGTGGTGCTGCTGGTGCTGGCCCGCCGCCATGCCATGGGATATGGCCGGGGCAGCTGCAACGCGCGGGTGCTGGCCGTGTTTGGCAGCATCTACCGCCTTTTGGTGCGTCGCGGCCTGCCGCCGGATACACCATCCGATGCGCCGGAATTTGCCGCATTTTTGCAAAGTTGTGTCCCCGCTCTTGAACCCCAGGATGCCGAAGCTCTGCTGGCATTGGCTCAAGCCGCCCAATTTGGCGCAGGTACGATGACTGAGCAGGATACGGACAAAATGAGAAAACTTTACCAGGTTATAAAACACACTGGAAAACGGAAACAGAGCCAGAAATCGGTTGAAAAACAGAGCCAGGAATGATATAATGACCCCGTATTGGGGTAGCGTGTTCTTTGCTTTCTTTGCACAGGGGGCTACCATGATCCAGGAAAATGTGGTATAATATGTTAAGTCCATTAACCAAGTAGGGAATGGCCGGGGTGGGGGACTGGTTTCTGAAACAGTACCCTGGGAACTGCCCGTGGGGCAGAAAACCGGCAAGGACAGAAAGAAGATCTTATAGAAGCAAACGTTAACAGGAGTAAACCCATGCCGCGTCGTAAACAGACAGAAGGAGAAAAAAAAATTGACATCAGCCAGATGGCTGAAGACCTTGGCGTGTCCAAGACCACGGTATCCCGTGCCCTTTCGGGCAATGGCCGTGTCAGCGAAGCGACCCGCGCCCGCGTGGTCCAGTACGCCAAAGAGAAAAACTATGTGCCCAATATGCTGGCACGCGGGTTGGTAACCCAGCAGTCTTATAATATCTCACTGGTGTTCTCGCGCCAGTTCGGCAACCTTGCCGCACCATTTTTGCGCAAAACCGTCAGCGCCGTGTACGATATTGCCACCCGAAATGATTATGATGTGCTGATGACGATGGTGGGCGAGCAGGAAACAAGCCCGATGCAGCGTCTACTGGTCAACCGCAAGATTGATGGCGTGATTCTGGCCCGCACGCTGGAGCGTGATCCGCTGATCCCCATGCTGCAAAAAAGCGGCATCCCCTTTGTTGCCATTGGCCGCCCGGCTGACCAGGATGTCATCTCGGTGGACCATGATCAGGTGGGCGGCTGCCGCGAGCTGGTCAGCCTGCTGCTGATGAAGGGCCTGCGCCGCATTGCTTTGCTGGGCGGATCCATGCTGTACACCGTCAACCAGTCCCGCCTGGAAGGCTATAAGCAGGCGCATGACCGCGCCTGCTGCAAGATTGATGAGAGCCTGCTGTTTTTGGAGCTGGAAAGCGACGATCTACGCACCAGCGCTGTGGAGCTCGCGGTACAGCGTGGGGCGGACTGCATCCTGTGCATGGATGACCAGGTTGCCCAGCTGGCTTTGAACACCCTGAGACAGCTGAACCTGCGCGTGCCGCAGGATATCCGTCTTGCCTCCCTGTATGACGACGAAGCGCTGCAGGAGTGTACGACACAGATCACGGCGGTCTCTTTTGATGCCGAACAGCTGGGCCGCCGTACCGCACAGCAGCTACTTTCCCTCATCCGCCATCAGCCGGTGGAAACCCGCACCCTGCTGGGGTACCAGGTGGGGTTGCGTTTATCGACCCAGACCTGAGAGAAAAGTAGATAATTATAAATCAACTGCCCGTACACGGTATGATAAGCCGTTGTGCGGGCAGTTTTTTCGATAAGGGGTTTTGAAAAAATATGATGGTTACATGCTTAACATACTGCGATAAGGCATTGGGCCGTTTGTAGGGCGCGATCACACATCGCGCCGGAGCAGCCGGAACCCTGCTGGTTGATTATTCCCGCATCATACTGCCTGCAGCTCTTTGCCTTAAATCCTGTTTGTGCTGTGCTATTGTTGTACTATTGTTGTGGTATTCATATGAAAATATAGAAGGCATTATCAATTCTCGGAAGAAGGCAAACCCGCCGCCAGCCTGACCCCCGGCACCGTGATTACCATCCCGGCCAACGTCAAGCACTGGCACGGTGCCAAGGTCGACAGCTGGTTCAGCCACATTGCTGTGGAAGTTCCCGGCGAAGATTGCAGCAACGAATGGTGCGAGCCCGTTACCGACGAAGAGTACGCCAAACTGAACGGATGAGCAGCCGCTAATAAAAAATAAAATCCAACCGGCACGACCCGACAAAAGAGCAGTGGGTAGTGCCGGTTTTACTTTTGGATGCTTTTTTGTCTACAGGTTCTTGCGCCGGGGCGGGCAATCTGCTACACTGAAAAAAATGTTATGTACAGGAGGCTGCAATCATGTATTATCTGGGTGTGGACCTTGGGGGAACCAATATCAAAGCTGCGCTTGTGGATGCAGACGGTGCTATTATAAAGGAAGCGAGCACCCCCACCAAACTACCGCGCCCGGCCGAGGCCGTGTGCGATGATATTGCAGCCCTCTGCAATCAGCTGGCACAGGGCCAGCAGGTAGCGGGCATTGGCGTTGGCTGCCCCGGCACGGTGGATGGCGGCATCGTGCGCTACTCCAACAATCTGGACTGGCATGATTTTGCCATGGGGGATTATCTGCGCGCCAGAACCGGCCTGCCGGTTGCTCTTGCCAATGATGCCAACGCCGCCGCTTTGGGCGAAGCACTGGCGGGCTGCGCCAAAGGAGCCGAAAGCGCGGTGATCATTACGCTGGGTACCGGCGTGGGCGGCGGTGTGGTGCTGGGCGGCAAACTGCTGACCGGTTACACCGGCGCAGCAGCGGAGCCGGGGCACATGGTGATTCTGGACACCCCGGATGCCCCGCGCTGCACCTGTGGCCGCCCCGGCTGCCTGGAAAGCCTGGCCAGTGCCACCGCCCTGATCCGCATGACCAAAGAAGCCATGGCAGCCCACCCCGAAAGCGCCCTGCATGGCATAGCCGCCCAAAGCGGCGGGGTAAATGGCCGCACCGCCTTTGATGCCGCCGCCCAGGGCGATGCCGCAGGCAAAGCCGTGGTGGAACAGTACATTCATTACCTTGCGGTGGGCGTTGCCAACATGATCAACATCTTCTTCCCGGAAGTGATCGGTCTGTCCGGCGGGGTGGCCAACCAGGGGGAGAACCTGCTGGCTCCCCTGCGCGCCGCGGTGGGACCAATGGTTTTTGGCAATGCTTACGCCCAAAAGCACACCCGCATTACCACCTGCACCCTCGGCTACCGCGCCGGGGTGATTGGAGCAGCGCTGCTGGCCAAAAACCAGGGATGATGCCTTTAGCGGGATAAAAAAGAGAAGATAAAACAAAAAACAGGAAGGAAACACCTTGAGTTTGAACCATACAAAACAAAAAAGCTGGCCCCAGCGCCTGCTGGCTTTGCTGGCGGCGGTGGTGCTGTGTGCCGCGCTGCCTGCCGCCGCGCTGGCAGAGGAAAATACGGCCAGCATCCAGACGCAGGTGAGCGAAACGGATGAGGATATCCCCTGGGCGGATCCGCCGCAGAGCACCCCCGAAACCGGCCGGCCTGACCCTGCCGTGCCAACTCCGCCGCCGCAGGATCCCGCCACCCCGGAAACCGCCCAGACCGGCGAGCATCTGGAAGGCTACAGCCTGAGCCTGGGGGAGACAGTCACAATTTATTTTTACGTTACCCTGCCGGAAGATACCCCGCAGGATGCCGCCATGCAGTTTACCCTGCCGGATTCCACCGTAACACAGGTGGCAGTGGCAGATGCAAAGCAGGTGGAAGTAAACGGCAAAAGCTGCACCGCTTTCCCTTGCCAGGTGGCTGCCAAACAGCTGACGGATGATATTGAAGCCCGGATGGTGGTAAACGGTAAATATGGCTCGGTTTATACTTACACCGTAAAGGATTACCTGAACTACCTGCTGGAACACGATTATCCCCAACAGGCAAAGGAGCTGGCCGGCACCCTGCTGGTGTATGGCGGCAAAGCGCAGCTGTACTTTGGCTACCGGACCGATGCGTTAGCCGGCACCGCGGAGCCAAACTCCACGGCCAACTGGGGCAGCTACCAGTTTGAAAGCAGCGGCACCCAGACCGATGATTATTACGGCAGCAGCCTGCTGCTGGAGCCCGTTATCCAGATCCGCCACTATTTTATGGTGCCGGACGGCGCGGAATGCACTTTTACTTTTGCCTGGAACGCGGGTGAGCCCGAAACCGAGTTGCAGCCCGTGGATACCAACACCCGCTTTGACGGCAAAAAGGTATATTATGTCGTTACACCGGCCATTGCGTTCCGCCGCGCGGATGCCATGCCGGTGGTTGCCATGCGGCAAAACGGGGCGGACCTGTGCATCCTGCGCTATGGGGTGTTCAGCTATGGCGATATGGTCCGCGCGCTGGCAGCGGTGGATGAAAGCCAGCTGCCGCTGCTGAACCTGCTCCGCGCGCTGGATGACCTGACCACCGCCGCACAGCGTTACAGCGTGGCAGGCTGATGCCGCAACGCCCCCAAATATAAAAAGGAAAACAGCAATGAAGAAAAAAATAGTCCTGGCCGTTGTGGTGGCTGCCGTGGTGCTTGCCGCTGCCTTTGCACTGCACCGGCCGCAGGCAGGTACCCAGCCAACCCCGGAGCCGACCCGGCAGGCGGAAACGAATGATGCCGTCCCGGCAGAGCCCACGCCGCAGCCCGCCGCGACGGCTGAACCGCAGCCCACGGCAACTACTGTCCCGCAGCAGACAACTGCCCCCAAGCCGACCCAGAAGCCCGCAACGAAAAAAACACCGGTGCTGAACGCCGCCGGTCAGCCCACCGCCAGTGCCGCGCCCGCAGAAAATGGTGACGGCGAACCGGCGGACAACACGAAGGAACCGACAGAAACCCCGCCCCCCAGCGCAACCCAAACCCCGCCTGTGGACGAGGAAAACATTGAATTGCCGTTTGTTCCGGCAGAATCATAGGCCATTTGGCTGCGGGCTGCAACCATACCGATGTAAAGTTACGGTGAATCTTTTGCAAAGTGCGGGCTTACCCTAGGGTGTCAGATACACCTTAGTTTTTTCAGCGTGCCGTCCGGCAGCAGGGCAACGGTATCGCCCTCCTGGATGTTCTGGGCTGTCAGGGCTTCATCGGGGTAGGGAAGCACCCGCTGGGTACCGGCGGCATCGGCCAGCAGAACATCACACAGCACCGGCTGCCCGGCAGGCAGCTCCTCACAGCCATACAGCTGTTCATCAATGCGCAGAACGCGGCAGGTCATACTACAATACACTCCTTTGCCTACAGGGGCGGTCATCCGTTACACTTTAAGGCAATACCGCATAATTCTAAGTGCCGATACGGCGAGCGAGGCACGGCAGATGTCAAGCCAAAAGCGCAGATAATACTGGATGCTGCAAAGGTGAGCGCCGCCAGTGGC
>OLQO01000659.1_pt1 | contig 27306 bp, 21 predicted proteins | sample 1672281 | NCBI WGS metagenome assembly OLQO01 (sample SAMEA3136667, study PRJEB25190) | human gut metagenome | biome: human gut; feature: human-associated habitat; material: faeces | place: Austria | collected 2013
GAAAGTATTCATATTCAAAGTGCAGGATCAATTAATAACTTAAAAACAGATACAAATAGATTAGATGTTGATGTTGAAGGTAATATAGAAATTACAAATAATCCTGCAAAAGAAGTCAATGTTAGAATGAATGCTCAAGGACAAATCAAAGCAACATTAGGAAATGTTATCTTAGAAAACATGTCAACAAATGGAAACATTAAACTTCATGTTGAAGATTTAGTTGTAGAAAATAATCAACCTTATCATTTAACAGCTAATGAATTAACAGTTTCATCGAATAATCGTTTTGGAAATAATGAATATAGTGTAACAATGGATGTCAATACATTGAATGCACAAGCAAAAGATTTATATTTTACAAACAACGTAGATAAAACATTAAATTCAACTTACTTATTAGCTAATAATCATTTATCTGGAATCCTTGGTAATGGAAACTTTAAAGAAATAAAAGCAAATGACATTTATCTTCAAGCAAAAAATATATCAGTAGATACAATTGAATCAATGAATTTAGATTTAATTGCTGAAGATATGAATATTAATTATTTAAATAGTGATATTACTCATCTTCAAGGAACAAAGGCAACTCTTGAAACAATCAAAGCCAAAGATACAACAATCAGGGTAGATAACTTAACAGTCAAAGATATTCTTTCTGATAAGTTAGATATCGAAGGAAAAGAAGTTCTTGTTGATACAATCAAGGGTGAAAATACAAGGATCAAAGCAGAATACTTGAAATCACAAAAAGTTGAATCAACAAATCTAGCTGTCAATGGAAAAGATATTGAAGTTGGTACAGTTACAGGAACAACAGTAGGTATTGATGGAACAAAGGCAACTCTTGAAACAATCAAAGCCGAAGATACAACAATCAGGGTAGATAACTTAACAGTCAAAGATATTCTTTCTGATAAATTAGATATGGTAGGTAATGAAATTGTTATTAATTCAATTAATGCAAATGATATTATGATTCAAACAGGTTATATTTCTCTTGCTAATATTAAGGGAAATACATTAAAACTTATTGGTCAAAATATACGTTTACAAAATGCAGATATTTCTCAATCAATTGATTTATCAGGTAATACAATTATTACTGATTATCTTAGAACTGCCAGATTAAAAGTAGTTACTCCAAATAATTTAGTTATTAAAGGAACTATTGGTATCATTAATATTCAAGCATGTAATTTGGATATGGTAAATGATTGTAATCTTACTATTGAAAGTTTAAAAGTAGCTAATACAACAAAACTTTCAAATAATGGAAATGTGATAGGTTCAAATATTCAATCACCAATTCTTACAGTAAATGCAAGTGGTATTATTAATCTTAATAGTACAAGTGATGTAATTGATGTAAGTGGTAAAGATGTTTATCTTACTAATAGTCGAAGTGCTCGTGTTAAGGCAAAAGGAAATACTGTTGACTTGACGATTGCAGGCTTTGTAGAATTTCTTGGAAATGATATACAAGCTAATCAAAATATTCGTGTTCAAGCTCAAGGTATAAAAGGATTTATCCAATCACCAAGAGTGACTTTAAATAGTCAAGGTAATGTGGATGTTCAATTAGTCACAAGTTTCTTAGATGCAATCATTCAAGGAAATGCAATCATTAATAATCAAGGTAATTTGTATATTCAAAATCTTTCAGCAAATAATATAGAACTTACAAATAGAGGTCAAGTAACTTCACGTTCAGGTTCTATTAATGCAGATAGTTTCAAATATACGATTGATGGAGATGCACAATTATCAATGTTCGTTTCTGCTTTACAAGGTAAAGCAAACAAAACGGTTATTGATAACAATAATGATTTAATACTTCGTGATTTACAAGCAAATGGTTTAGAAATAAAAGTCAATGGTTTATTAAAAGTTATTGGTCATATTCTTTCTCAACAATTGATTGCTATTGAAGCAAATTCAATGGAATTAAAAGATGGAAGTATTCAAACAAGTGATCAATTAACAATTAAAACACAAGATAAATTAAATCTTTCATCTGCTGCTAAGAGTAAAGAAACAGTCATCAATGCTGGTAAAGAAAATAATCTTGTTATTAGTGATTCAATGGGTAATGTAACAATCAATGCATTAAATCAAAATGATTCAACATTTGATATCTTATTGAAAGATTATTTACATACATTTGTATTAAATGGAAATAACTATCAACAAAAGATTAAAATGATATTGGATCAAAATAATCAAGCAACGATCTTTATTCATGGTAAAGAAGGTCAAAACCAATTAGATGTAGATCTTACAAAGAACACTGGAAAAACAACAATAACAGTTGATAAAGTCAATAAATTAAGTTTTGTTTTATCTAAGAAAAATGATCAATATACAATTGATAGAAATGGATTACAAATTTCTAATAATAAAATGAATATAGATGTTAAAACAAAAGGCATTAAAAAATTAAATATTGATGATCTTGGAGGAAACAACAAATTTACATTTATTGATACATTTGCAAATACAAATGTATCTAGTGGAAATGGTAATGATCAATTCTATTTTGGAGTAATAACAAATAAATCTCGTTATGCGACACGTACAAATGAAGGCTATTTAAGTAGAGGTACAAGTCATAATGTAACAATCAAGGCAGGAAATGGTAATAACTTATTTAGAATATATAGTTCTTTAGGTAAATTAAATATTGAAGCAGGAAATGGTAATGATCGCTTTATTTTAAAAGTATTTGCTTATTGGTCTAAAGATAATAAGTATAAATCTTATAAGAATGGAACAATTACTATTGATGGTGGAAAAGGACATAATGTTTTAGAAATAATAAAGAGTAATTTCTTTAATTACTTTGATGTAGATAGTAGCTCTTTAGTAGGAGAAGGCTTGAATGTAAATATGAAAAATATTGATGATGTTTCATTTAAAGAACATCACGATGCTGATGGAGCAACACATCAATTAGATACATTACAAACAATTTCTTACTCACTAGTTATGTTATATAACCATTATCTTGTTCAAATTATGATTGTCTTATTCTTGTTAATTGTTTTATGTATCTATGTATATAAAAGTAAAAAACAAAAGAAAATAACTTCTACAAAAAGCGATGAAGATCAGTAATTGATTAGAAGGAAGTCTCTTATGGGGATTTCCTTTTTTTTGGACTAAACGACCATTGAAGAAAGAAAAGAAGAAAGATAAAATAATGGTAAAAAAGAACAAATATTTTATAAAAGTCAAGTCGTTTTGGTTAGGAAACTCACAAATTTGACACAAAATTGAGACAAAAAAAAAGAAGAAGCATGATACAATTTACTTGTAACAGATCTAGATAAGTTACCTAAAATAAAAAAGAAAGTAGGTAATGAATTTGATAACAGTAAATAACTTAACACCTGATAGTGCTTGTCGTATCTTCTTCAGTAATGACATTCATTTTGCATCTTTTTCTAATGCTGTTTTATTTGATGGAAAACAACTCATTCATCCTGAAAGACTTGTCCGTTATGAAAATGATACCTCATTTATTATCAATGATACAAAAAGCGTAGAGGATAAAAAAAGAAGAAGGGATATTGTCGTCAAAACCGATGTCAATGGGATCTATTGTCTTTTTGGCATCGAACATCAAAGTACGATTGATGTAGAAATGGTGATTCGCTGTGGAATCTATGAAATGTTGGAATATTTAAAACAGTTAAAAAACAAAAGACTCATTCCACAGTTTATGATTGTTTTCTATACAGGATCAAGGAAATGGGAAGGCCCTTTAAAATTAAGTGATTATTTAGAAATACCCAAAGAATTAAAACCTTATTTTAATGATTGGAAAATCTATGTGGTAGATGTTAAAGACATCGATACGAGTAAAATCAAAGATAAACAAACACGTTACTTTATCGAAGCGATACAGAACATGTATAAGGGAAACTATGATAAGTTGCATCGAAGAATAAAGATGAATAGTAATAACTTTATTTATGCAGCAATTATTACAGGAAGTTTAGATTTAATTAAAGACTTACCAGAAGGAGATGAAATCGATATGTGTGAAGGAATGGAAAGAATGGCAGAAGGATTTAGAAGTGAAGGAAGAAATGAAGGAAAAGTAGAAGAAAAGAGAAATACATTAAAAGAACAATTAATCATTAAATTAGGAGCTGTTTCAAGTCGTTTAGAAGAACAACTTACAAATGCATCACTTGAAAAATTAAATGTATTAACGCGTAATATATTTGATATTACAAGTGAAGAAGATGTTTTAAGAATTATTCATTAGAATTTTATGAACAAAGCTGTAAGAAAATGAAATCATTTCTTAACAGCTTTTATTTTTTGTTTAGAGTGCTATAATTATGTAGGTAGTAAGAAAGGATGAAATTATGTACGCAAAAAATACATGGGAAAAATATGCAAATTGTGTAAAGGATGTTATGGAATATAATGAAGGTTATAAAGATTATATTTCAAAAAATAAAACAGAACGTGCTTGTGTTAAGGATTCTATTCGTTTAGCAGAAGCTAAAGGTTTTAAACCTTTATCATCTTTTAATCATTTAAAGACAGGTGATAAGGTTTATGTTATTAATAGAGGTAAGAATATTGCTTTATTTATTATTGGTGAAAAGCCTTTAACTGAAGGTATGAGGATTTTAGGGGCTCATATTGATTCGCCTCGTATGGATTTAAAACAAAATCCTCTTTATGAATCAGAAGGATTTGTTTTAGCGGATACGCATTATTATGGTGGTATTAAGAAATATCAATGGGTTACAATTCCTTTATCTTTATATGGTGTGGTTTGTAAAAAGGATGGTAGTATTGTTGATGTTGTCATTGGTGAAGATGAAAATGATCCTGTAGTTGGTATCAGTGATTTATTGATTCATTTATCAGCTGATCAATTAGATAAAAAAGCTGCTAAAGTTATTGAAGGAGAAAACTTAGATGTGACTTTAGGAAATATGCCACTCGTTGGAGAAGAAAAAGATGCTGTTAAAGCGAATATCTTAAAATTATTAAAAGAAAAATATGATATTGAAGAAGAAGATTTTGTTTCTGCTGAAATTGAAGTTGTACCTAGTGGAAAAGCAAGAGATTATGGTTTAGATCGTTCAATGGTGGCAGGATATGGTCATGATGACCGTGTGTGTGCTTATACTTCTTTAACAGCTCTTTTAGACAGTGAAGTATCTGAATATACAAGTTGTGCTATTTTAGTGGATAAAGAAGAAATTGGTTCAGTAGGGGCCACAGGAGCACACTCTTTATTCTTTGAAAATACTGTTGCGGAATTATTATTAAAGATGGGAATTGATAGTTTTATTCAAACAAGACTTACAATGGCTCGTTCTAAAATGTTATCAAGTGATGTTTCTGCTGGTGTTGATCCATTATTTGTAAGTGTGAATGATAAGAAAAATGCTGCTTATTTAGGTAATGGTATTGTCTTCAATAAATATACTGGATCAAGAGGTAAAAGTGGAAGTAATGACGCTTCAGCAGAATATGTTGCACAAGTTCGTGCGGTCATGGATCATGAGAATATCCATTATCAAACAGCTGAATTAGGACGTGTTGACCAAGGTGGAGGCGGAACAATCGCTTATATCTTAGGTAATTATAATATGGATGTCATTGATGCTGGTATTGCGGTTTTAAATATGCATGCACCAATGGAAGTTGTAAGTAAAGTAGATGTTTATGAAACTTATCAAGCTTACAAAGCCTTTTTGAAAAATGCTTAGAAATACTCCTTTTGGAGTATTTTTTATTATCTATTTTTTAAACAATATGTTATGATGAATGTATTGTTAGAAAAGGTAGGTTTTTATGAAAGAAAGAGAACAATTTAAATCAAGAATTGGATTTATCCTGCTTTCTGCAGGATGTGCAATAGGAATAGGAAATGTTTGGAGATTTCCTTATGTAGTAGGAGAAAATGGTGGGGGAATCTTTGTATTGTTCTATTTGTTTTTCCTTCTTTTAATTGGTGTTCCAATATTGAGTATGGAATTTTCAGTTGGTAGAGCAAGTAAAAAGAGTGTTGTTAAATCTTTCCAAGCTTTAGAAAAAACAAATCAAAAATGGCATTTACATGGTTATATGTCATTGGTTGGAAATATTTGTTTAATGATTTTTTATACGACAGTTTCAGGATGGATGTTAAAATATTTTTATAATTTTTTAACAGGACAATTTAATGGTTTAACCACTGCTGATGTACAAAATGTTTTTTCACAAGTACTAGCAAGTCCTTCTACAAATGTTTTTTGGATGATTATTGTTGTAGCGATAGGAATGTTTGTTTGTTCTAAAGGATTACAAAATGGTGTTGAACGTATTACCAAGGTGATGATGACGGGATTATTAGGTTTGATTGTGCTATTAGCTATTCATGGTTTATTATTGGATGGTGGAATGGCAGGGGTCAAGTTTTATTTATATCCTGATTTTCAAAAAATTTCTGAAATTGGTTTGATGAAGGTGATTGTTTCAGCAATGAATCAAGCTTTCTTTACTTTAAGCATTGGAATTGGGTCTATGGCTATTTTTGGAAGTTATTTAAATAAAGATCAAACTTTATTAAAAGAGGCAACGAATGTTGCCATGTTAGATACATTTGTTGCTGTTGTAGCAGGATTAATTATTTTTCCAGCATGTTTTTCTTTTGGGATTAATCCAGATAGTGGACCAAGCTTAATTTTTATTACATTACCTAATGTTTTTGTTTCTATGACTGGTGGTCAAATTTGGGGTGCATTATTTTTCTTATTTATGTCTTTTGCATCACTTTCTACAGTTATTGCTGTTTTTGAAAATATTATTGCTTGTACAATGGAGTTATTAAATATTGAAAGAAAAAATGCTGTAATCATTAATTTTGTTTTAATTACCTTACTTTCATTACCTTGTGCTTTAGGATTCAATGTTTTAAGCAATATTCAACCATTAGGTGTAGGTTCTACAATTTTAGATTTAGAAGATTTTATTGTTAGTCAGTTATTGTTGCCATTAGGCTCACTTGTTTATTTATTATTCTGTACTTCTAAATATGGTTGGGGATTTAAAAACTATCAAAAAGAAGCAAATATTGGTCAAGGAATGAAAGTTCCAAATTGGATGAAATTTTATGTTACAATTATTTTGCCAATTGTTGTTATTTTTGTATTTGTAAATGGAATTATATAGGAGTTTAAAATGAAAGTAAGACGTGCAATCATTAAAGATTTAAAAAGAGTTCAAGATTTATACGGGATTGTCAGTGATGAAATGGCAGGTACTATTTATGATATTATGTGGAGAAGGGATATTTATCCTTCAAAAAAAGAAATCGTCAAAGATATTCGTCATCATGAATTGTATGTTTTAGAAAAGGATAATAAAATTATTGGGGCAATGGTATTAAATCATGAATATGATGAATGCTATAACAAGCTATCATGGCAAATATTTGCGGATGATGATGAAGTCTTAATTTTGCATCGTTTATGTATACATCCTCAATATCGAGGATGTGGAAAATTTCTTATTAAACAAGCTATTGAAATAGCAAAATTCTTAAATCAAAAAGCGATTCGTTTAGATGTATTATGTACAAATAAGCCAGCAATTTATCTTTATGAAAAATGTGGTTTTTTATTACAAGGATATCAAACAATGGATTATGGGGAACCTGTTGTTGCAGGACTTTATGAAAGACTTATATAAAAAGGTTGTCAATTGACAACCTGTTTTTTATTCGAATTCATTTTGATTAAAATCTTCAGATGTTTTTGAATACTTAAATCTCATAACTGCTTTATTATTGACAATTGTACCACTTGGTACAGATTTAATAATAAAAGTATTACCACCAATAACAGAGCCTTCACCAACAACAGTATCTCCGCCTAATACACTAGCATTAGAATAAATTGTAACATTATCTTCTATAGTAGGATGTCTTTTAACATTCTTTAAGCTTTGTCCTCCATGAGTAGAAAGAGCACCTAATGTTACTCCTTGATAAATTTGAACATGTTCACCAATCACGGTAGTTTCACCAATAACAATACCTGTTCCATGATCAATCATTAAATACTTACCGAGTGTTGCTCCTGGATGAATATCAATTCCTGTTAAACTATGCGCATGTTCTGTCATAATACGAGGAATTAGTGGAATATTCAATTTATATAATTCATGAGCAATACGATTGACCATAATTGCATAATATCCTGGATAAGAAAGTACGATTTCTGAAATAGAAATAGCGGCTGGATCGCCATCAAATGTTGCTTGTGCATCTGTAGCAAGGTATTCTCTTATTTGGGGAATTGTTTTCAAAAAAGCTAATGTTTTATCTCTTGCTTCCTCTTCTTTACAAGCATCTTTACAGTTTTCACAATAGTCAAAGGCAAGTAAGATTTGATTTTTTAAATCATTATAAATAATTTGAATTTGATCACCTAAATAATATTTAACATAATCACTTTTAAGACCTTTTCTTCCAAAGAAGCCTGGAAAAATAATATCTTGTAAACGTTCAAGAATATCAATGATAATTGTTTTATCAGGCTGTCTAATTGTATCGACCTTAGAAATATCATTGTGTTTTTGATAACTTTCAACAATATCATCAATAACAGTATCTAACTTCATAGTTAACCTCCATTTTTATTATAAATATAGTATCAAAAAATAGGATTATGTTCAAATTATTGAATAATAAAATATAAAAATGTATACAATCTTTATTGACAAAGAAGAAATGATAGTATATAGTTAAATCATACTAAATCCATAGGAATAAGGAGAAGTAAATATGAGCAAAGTAAAAAACAGTTTTTTAGACCTAGTAGGGAATACACCACTAGTAAGAGTAAACAACTTAATCAAGAAAGATGAATTGAAAGCAGATGTACTCGCAAAACTAGAATACTTCAATCCCGCGGGATCGGTCAAAGACAGAATTGCAAAAGAAATGATCCTAGATGCACTAGAAAAAGGATTGATCAATGAAAATACAACATTGATTGAACCAACAAGTGGAAATACAGGAATTGGACTATCAGCGGTAGCGACAGCATTGAATCTCAAGATCATTATTACAATGCCAGAAACAATGTCGGTAGAAAGAAGAAATCTTATGAAGGCATATGGAGCAGAATTAGTCTTAACACCAGGAAGTGAAGGAATGAAGGGAGCAATCGCCAAAGCAAAAGAATTGGCATCACAAATCGAAAACAGCTTCATTCCAGGACAGTTTGAAAATCCAGCGAATCCAACAGCACACTATAAAACAACAGGACCAGAAATCTATGAACAAACAGAAGGAAAAGTAGATATCTTTGTAGCCGGAGTAGGAACAGGAGGAACAATTTCAGGGATAGGGAAATACTTGAAAGAAAAGAATCCAGAAGTAAAAGTAGTGGCAGTAGAACCAGCAAGCTCACCAGTATTATCAACAGGGAAAGGTGGAGCACATAAGATCCAAGGAATCGGGGCAGGATTTGTACCAGAAACATTGGATACAAAGATTTATGATGAAATCATTACAGTAGAAAATGAAGATGCATTTGCGACAGGGAAAGAAATGGCAAAGACAGAAGGAATCTTAGTAGGGATATCATCAGGAGCAGCGTTATATGCAGCCAAAGAACTAGCCAAGAGAGAAGAAAATGCAGGGAAGACAATTGTCGTCTTATTACCAGATGGTGGAGATCGTTATTTATCAACACCTTTAATTCAAGATTAGGGAAATTATTTTTCCTTTTTTAAAAGGAAAATAGGGGATGAATCGAAAATTTGAATTTAAAGTACAACCAGAAGTACTTGATTTAAGAGTTAAAATTAAAGGTGTAAGAATACATGATATTGATAATACAGTGTATTCTTTCTCTTTAAATGATTATATAGATGTTCATGTTAAACGTCTTTTAAAAAATCTATTAAAGAAACAAGAATTTCATAAAATCAACCCCTTAGTTGATCTCTATAATTTAATTTCTATGGATACTAAATTAGCTTTAGGAGCCATGATTTAGATAAAATAGAGGGAAATATTACTTTAAGACTAACTCAAGGAAATGAAAACTATATTTCTTTAGGGAGTGAAGAGGCTAAAGAGGTTAAGGCAGGTATTTATAGTTATATAGATGATGCCAATGATATTATTTGTTATAGTGAAATAAGACAAGTAGATAAAACAAAAGTCACAAATGAAAGCAAAGATATTTTCTTTATTGTTCAAGTCAATAAAGAAACCTCTGATAAATATGTAAAAGATATAGCTAAAGAATTAATTACAGTTGTGACTTATTATTTAGGGGGAACTGATGAAATACTTTAAAGACATTTTAGAACTTATTTTAGAATGTCTTTTATTTTATGAAAAAATTAAAATTCAAGGGATAACATGTAAAAAAATATGGATCTTAACCGAGTTTTAAAAAAATGTCGAATTCGACATATTTTTATTGTGCTTGTATGTAAGCGCTATTATAATTGGAAAAGGGGGATATGTATGGACCAAGAATATCAAGCACTGGTGGTGTTAGATTTGTTGACGACACAGATGAATAAGTATGCCAATAAGAAGCTAAAACCTTATGGGCTTAAATTCAATGAATTAAATATTATTCGTTTTGTAGCTCAAACAAATGAATCGGTTTATCAAAAAACGATTTGTCAAAATTTTCAATTGCCTCATTCGACAGTTGTGGGAATTGTTTTTCGTTTAGAAGATAAAGGTTGGCTTTTAATGGGAAATAGTCATTTTGATAAACGTCATACACGTATTGTTATTACGGATAAAGGAAAAAATTTGATTCAGGAAACAGAAGATATCTATCAAGATATCATGAATAAAATGAAAATGATTTTATCTGAAGAAGAAATAGAAAGTTGTATTCATTCAATAGATAAAATTAAAGAATTATTTAAATAGGAGGTTGTTATGGGAATTTTTAAATTTTCAATGAGAATGCTTGTCAAAGACTATAAAAAGAGTTTATTTTATGGAATTACTCTGATATTTGCGGTTGCCGTATGTTTTGTGTTTTTCAATATTATTAATAATCCGGATTTAGCTGATCAAGCGGTTGCTCGAAGTGGTGGGACATGGAGTGATGTACAAATGCCATTTTCATCTGTGTTATCGTTTTTGATTATTTGTTTTTGTTGTTTTATGGTCTTCTTTGCAAATAATTTCTTTTTATCAAGAAAGACGACAGAACTGGCTATTATGGCAATGTCAGGTTCTGGCTATATTAATTCAACAATGTATGTCTTGTATCAAACATTCACTTTGTTGCTTCTAGCAACACCACTAGGTATTTTAATAGGAAGATGTGTTGTTCCCTTTTCTAATGACTATATGTATCAAATGTTAGGTGTACATAAAGATCCTTCTTATATTCCTCAAGAAGCATATCTTTATTCATTTATTCTTGTAGCGATTGTTTTATCAATGATTTGTGTTTTAACAGCAGGATTTTTACATAAAAATGATATTCAAACGTTACTTTCGCAAGAAAAAGAAATGAAAGTAAAAAGAAATACAAAGAAAAGTAAAGCTGTTTTATTTTTTGGAATATATGTTTTTGGGATTGTGATGATGTTTATGAATCCCCATGAACCAACAGCTTATATTGCTCCAACGATTGTTGGCTTAGGTGGAGCAATAGGAGTGATTCGCTATGTTTTACCTGATTTTGTAAGAAATCTTAAAAGAGGGATTTTTCTTACTAAAAGATATGTTTTAATTTCTATTTCTAACTTAAATTATTCGATTCAAAGATCTTTGTTATTGTTTTCATTAATGACCGTTGCTGTAACTGGAATGTTAGCAGTACTTGCAGCAAACCAAAATTCTCCACGAGAATTTACCACAGGCGTTATTGGTTATATTGTAGTGGTTGTTTTATTAGTCGTTTCAATCATTTATAAGCTATCAATGGAAGCATTAACGAGAAAAACTTTATTTGTGAATTTATGGAAGATTGGATATACCAGAAAAGAACTTAGAAAAATAGTAAGACAAGAAGTTATCAGTTATTACTTTGTTTTAATACTTATACCGCTTGTTTATATTATGTTTATTTCAGGTCGGTTTATTTATTATGGAGATATGTCATTACAATTTGCTTATATTTATATTTTATCTTATATTATTCCAATTATTGTTTCAGGATTTATTACTTATGTTCAATATATAAATGCAGTTGTTAAACCAATTAAAGGAGGAAAATAAAATGGAAAGAAAAGAAATACTTGTTGCTGATAAAATTACTAAGATATATGGAATAGGGACAAAAACGTTATTTGAAGCTTTACATGAAGTTTCACTTACGATGTATGAAGGGGAATTCGTATGTATTATGGGTCCTTCTGGAGCGGGAAAATCAACTTTTATTAATAATCTTTCAACTATTGATATTCCTACAAAAGGAAAAGTCTTTATTAATGGAAAAGAAGTACGTGTGATGTCTGAAGGAGAAATTGGTAAATTTAGATATGAAAATTTAGGTTTTATTTTCCAGGAATTTAATTTATTAGATAGTTTAACGATTTTTGAAAATATTGCTGTTCCTCTAACTCTTGCAAATGTCAATAAAAAAGAAATTACGCAAAGAGTTCAGGAAGTTGCTAAAAAATTAAATGTTGAACAAACATTAGATAAATTTCCTAATGAATGTTCTGGTGGTCAAAGACAAAGAGTAGCTATTTGTCGTGCTTTAGTTACTAATCCTAAATTGATTGTTGCTGATGAACCAACAGGAAATCTAGATAGTAAAAATTCTCATGAGATTTTATCGCTTTTTAAAGAATTAAATGAAAAAGAAGGGGTTTCTATTTTAATGGTTACACATGATAGTAAGATTGCATCTTATTCATCAAAACTTCTTTATATTAAAGATGGCATTATTGATCGTACAATTGAAAGAGAAGGTTTATCTCAAAAAGAATATTTTTATAAAATAGTTGATATTAATTCAAGTGAATCACAAGAGTTGTTTGAATAATGGGTATTTTTAAGTTATCTTTGATTTCATTAAAAAAAGATATGTCAAAAAGTATTTTCTACTTTTTGACATTCTTACTTACAACTATTTTTATATTCTCTTTTTTTAATCTTACATTTAATCCTTATTCAGGTATTCATTTAGGAAAAGATGATACAACCTTTGTGACACCGATTGCAGTCTTTGTGATTGTTATTGCTATGCTTTGTGTTTTTCTCGCAAATAACTTTTATGTTTCTAATAAAGGAAAAGAAATTTCGATTATTTTGATGTCAGGAGCAAGTATTTATCAATTAGGTTTCTACTTATTCTTACAAGTCTTTACGATTATGCTTTGTGCGATTCCTTTAGGTCTTGTTTTAGGTTATTTACTCATTCCAACAATCAATTCTTTGTTTATGATGACATTTAAATATAATGGACAGCTTTTCTATTTATCAAGCCAAACTTTTCCAGCAACATTTATGATTCTTGCTTTTGAAGTCATGTGGTGTTCTATGTTGAATTTGGGGTATTGTGTTAGAAGTACGATTAATTCTATGATTCATGATAAAAATAAAATAGATTTAAGTGGTTTAAAAGGTCCACAAATTACGAGTAAAGTTTTTATTATTCTTTATTTTGTGCCAATGGTTTTATTCTTATTTGTGAAAGATTCAACTTCTTATATGTTTATAGCTTTATTTGGTTTAATAGGAATATCAGGGCTTATTAAAAAAGTATTACCAGAATATATTCGAAAAAGGCAAAAGAATCAATCATTAGAAAATTCTGTAGATTTGATTGCTTATGGTTTCTTTCATAGTGATCTACAAAAGATTTTTAGCCTTTTACTTATTTCTTTATTATCTTCTGTTTTACTTACATGTATTACAGTCTATACATTAAAACAGCCACTTGTTTCAATGGTTGCTTTAATGTCTTATGTTTCCGTGATGATTTTAATGGCTTTAACGATTGTCTTTAAAATAGGAATGGAACTTTATAAAAGAAAAGGAAACTTTGAAAATCTTTGCTGTTTAGGATTTTCTATTGAACAATTAAAAAAGATCATAAAAAAAGAAATGATTTGTTTCTATGGAGTTATTCTTTTACTGCCGCTATCCTATCAAATCATTATCTTATGTAATTTACTTATTAAAGCTAAAATTACGTTCTATTTATTTTTAATTATTTTATTAATTCAAATTGTTCCATTATTAATAAGCTATTTATTAAGTATCAAACTTTATAAGAGTATTTTACCAACATCTATCATTATGGAAAAATAATTATTTAAAGAATCTTTTAAAAAAGGATTCTTTTTTCTTTACTTCAAAAGGATTACATGTTTGATTTTCTTTTAAATCATAGAATTGAACTTCGTGATTTTCCGTATCAAAAATACAATAAGTAGGATGAGGATAATTTCCTCTAGGAAAAGTTACACTTCCTGGATTAATAAAAAGAGTATTTTCTTTTTTATAACAAGTAGGATTATGACTGTGACCAAAACAAACAACATCTATTTTATGATTTAATGCATATTGTTCTAAATCATACATAGATTCATCTATATGAAAAAGATGACCATGACAAATAAAAAAATTTAAACCGTCGATTGTAAGGGTTAAATCTTTGGGAATATCCGCAAAATCATTATTTCCTCTTACATTATAGAAATTATCTATTTCTAAAGGAGAATAAGGCATATAAATATCACCACAGTGAATGTAATAATCAGCTGGATGTTGGTTGATGAAGTTTAAAAGAGTTTGTTTTGTCATTGAATGGCTATCGGATAAAATCATAATTTTCATAAATGTACCTCCGTTAAATATGCTATAATTATTTTATCATAAAATAAGAAAGAGAGGTATTTTATGGATTCTTTTATTCAGTTTAAAGATGTCAAAAAGACATATAAAGTAGGAGATATTGAAATTCATGCAAGTAATGGTGTGAATTTTGAAGTTAATAAAGGAGAATTTGTAGTTATTGTAGGTCCTAGTGGGGCCGGAAAAACAACGATTTTAAATCTTCTTGGAGGAATGGATCAAGCAACAAGTGGATCTATTATGGTTGATGGTCAAGATGTGGCTTTATATGATGAAAAGAAATTAACACAATATCGAAGAGATGATATTGGTTTTGTGTTTCAATTTTATAATCTTGTGCAAAACTTAACAGCTTTAGAAAATGTTGAACTTGCTTCACAAATATCTAAAGATCCTTTAGATGAAAAAATGGTTTTAAAAAGGGTAGAGCTAGAAAATCGTATGAATAACTTTCCTGCGCAATTATCAGGTGGAGAACAACAACGTGTAGCAATTGCTAGAGCGATTGCGAAAAATCCTAAATTACTTTTATGTGATGAACCAACGGGAGCTTTAGATTATTTAACAGGGAAAGCTATTTTAGCTTTGCTTAGAGAAATGTGTGATAAGTATAAAATGACAGTTATTGTGATTACTCATAATAGTGCTTTAGCTCCAATGGCAGATCGTGTGATTCATTTAAAAAATGGAAAGGTTGATCAAATGTTTTTAAATGAACATCCTCAACCTATTCAAGAAATTGAGTGGTAATAATGAAAAGAAATGCTTATGTTAAAAATCAAATAAGAATTATTAAAAAAACCAAAGCACGATTTTTATCTATTTTTTGTATTGTTTTTTTAGGAGCTTCATTTTTTGCAGGACTTCGACAAAGTCCTTTGATTATGAAAGAATCAATGCACAATTATTTACAAACATATAAATGGAATGATTTGAACTATATTGCAACATATGGTTTTGATGAATCTATTATTCAAAAAGTTGAAAAAGTAAAAGGAGTAGAAGCTGTTGATTATGGTTTTCGCTTTGATGCTTTAATGTCATATGATGAAAAAGCAAATATCGGGATGACAGTTTATAGTGATGATGATTTTTCAAAGGGGGTAGACCTACCTGAATTATTAAAGGGAAGATACCCTCAAAAAGATAATGAATGTTTGATGGATTATCAGTATATAAAAAAATCATCTTTGAAATTAAATAATCAAATTACTTTAGAAAATGATTATGGTAAAAAAGAATATAAAATTGTAGGAATCATTAATGATAGTCGTTATGTAAGTAATTTAGAAAGAGGTACAAACAGTTTAGGTGATGGGAATAATAGTGGGTTTATTCTTGTTTTAAATCAAGGAAATGAACATATGGCTGTTCCTAATGAATTGTTTGATTTACATGATCAAAAGACTTTTTATAATGATTTGCGTATTCATTTAAAAAATGAAAATCATTTATATGAATTTGATGATGATTATGATGAGTATGTAAAACCAATCAATAAAAAAATCAAAGCAATTTTAAAAGATTATAATCTTGATTTTTACAATCAAACAAAAGAAGATGCTTTGAATAAAATAGCTGATGGTGAAAAAGAGTATCAAGATGGTCTAAAACAATATCAAGAGGGAATGGATGCTTATCAAAATGGTATGAATCAATATCTTGATGGTAAAAAACAATATGATCAAGGATATCTTCAATATCAACAAGGTTTAAAAGAATACCAAAGTGGTTTAAAACAATATCAAGCTGGTTTAAGTCAATATCAAACAGGGTATCAAAAATACCAAGAAGGACTTAAACAATACCAAGCAGGTTATCAGACTTATTTAGATTATGTAGAAAAAGTTGATCAATATGATACATCTATCCAAACTGTTGAAGCTGCGTTAAGTCAATTTGGTGGTTATGAACAAGCTAAAAATATTCCAAGTGATTCACCTTATTATCAACAAGCGCAAACTTTGATTGTAAGCTATGATCAATTAAAACAAAATGAATCACAAATCACTACTTTAAAAACACAATTACCTGTTATTAAACAAGAACTAGATCAAAATAAAACGGTTTTAGATCAAACAAATGCTCAACTTGTACAAAGTAAACAACAATTAGATGCCTCAAATCAAAAAATAAAGGCTTCTAAAGCTCTTTTAGATCAAACAGGAATCAAACTTGCTGATTCTAAAAAACAATTAGACGAAGCTAAAAATACTTTAGATAGTAACTTACCACAATTAGAAGAAGCTAAAGTAAAATTAGATCAAGCACAAAGTGATTTAAATGAAGCTAAACAACAAGTAGCTGATTTACAAAAAGGAAAAATCATTACCTTAACTAAAAATGAAAGTGCAGCAATCTTAAGTTATAGTGGTAACTGTGATTCAATATCAGCTTTATCAATTCTGTTCCCAGTTCTCTTTTTCTTAGTAGCAGCTCTTGTTTCAATGACAACAATGACAAGAATGGTTGAAGAACTAAGAGTACAAAATGGAACATTAAGAGCGTTGGGCTATAAGAAAAAAGATGTGATTATGCAATATTTGATCTATGCTTTTCTAGCAACATTCTTTGCTAGTAGTATTGGAATTGTTTTTGGAACATATTTCTTCCCAAGTATTATTTACTATTTATATCGTATTATGATGTTTGATATAGGAGCACCAACACGTATTATTTTTGAACTAGCAACATGTATACAAACATATATTATTTCAGTCGTGATTATTTTATTTGTCACTTTTATGGTCTGTTATAAAGAATTACAAGCTGTTCCAGCGCAAATTTTAAGACCGAAAGCGCCTAAGCTAGGGAAAAGGATATTACTTGAAAGAATTACTTTTATTTGGAAGAGATTATCATTTAATCAAAAGGTAACAATGAGAAATATCTTTAGATATAAAAAGAGATTCTTTATGTCTGTTATTGGAATAGCAGGTTGTACAGCATTGATCGTTATTGGTTTTGGGATCAAGTATTCTGTTTCTCCACTAGCAAGCGAACAATATGGCAATATGTGGATTTATGATGGTGTTGTAAATTATAAAGATAATTTAACAGCAACGACAAAAAAACAAGCACAAGATGATTTTAAAGGGCAATCTCAAGTGAAATCGACAATGGGTATTTACAATAAAACGATCACGATTGATCAACAAATGGTAACAGTTGAAATTCCAAGTGAAACAAAAGATTTTGATCAATATATTCATATGAGTGATTATCAAACAGGCAAGACTTTAAATCTTAAAGATGATGGTGTTTACATCAATGCAAAACTTGCTGAAATATTAGATTTAAAAGTTGGTGATCAACTTACATTATCATTAGATAATAAAGATTATAAAGTAAAAATTGCAGGTATTTATAAGCTTTATTTTAGACATTATATTTATATGTCTCCAAAATACTATGAAAACTTAACCAAAGATGAAGTTCATTATAATAGCCAATATTTTAAATTAAATAAAAAAGCAAGTGAAAAGAAACTTACAAATTATTGTGATCATCATGAAAATATTACTTCTATTCAATATGTCAGTGGTATTTCAGAAGGATTCTATAGTCAAATGGAAAGTTTAGATAGTGTTGTCTTTATTTTAATTGTTTGTGCAGGTGCACTTGCGTTTATTGTTTTATATAATCTAACAAATATTAATATTCAAGAAAGAAAAAGTGAAATTGCAACGATTAAGGTTTTAGGTTTCTATCCAAAAGAAGTCTATGATTATGTCTTTAGAGAAAACATTATTTTAGCATTTATTGGTTCGATTGTTGGACTTGGTCTTGGTAAGATGATTCATACTTATTTGATTAGAACGGTTGAAGTAGATATGGCGATGTTTATTAGAACAGTTAATATCAGATGCTATATGATTGCTATTATTTTAACAATGGCATTTACATTCTTAATTAATCTTTATATGCGAAGAGTTCTTAAAAAAATAGACATGGTTGAGTCTTTGAAAAGCATAGAGTAATCATAATTATTATTTAGGATTACGTAAAATTAAGGATTTTTTCAAAAAAAATTAAAAAAAATTGAATCTTCTAAATCCTTTACTATGGTTGACATTCAAGGGATTTACTACTTGTATAGACAGGGCAAAGGGTGGATTTTTAGTTGATTTTACGTTATAATACATTTGTATTTGTTGAAAGGAGGAGACGAATGGAGAGAAATATTAAGGAAAGAGTTAGTCAATATGTAGATGAAAACAAAGTCAAAGAGAAGTTAACTCAGTTTTTCCAAGAAAAAATTGTCAATAGAAAAGCGATGTTTATACCTATTACAGGTGTTGCAACATTTATGTTAGTAGGATACGCTGCTGCTGATACAAAAGCACCAGAAATCACATCTGATCAAATTGAGGTTCCTTATGGAGAAAAATTTGATGTTGATACTGTAGATGTAACTGACAATCGTGATAGCAGAGAAGACATTCAAGTAAGTGCCGATCTTGCATCATTAAATGTTGAACAATTAGGAGATTATAAGGTTACTGTAACATCTACTGATTCATTTAATAATGAAACAACAAAAGAAGTTACAGTAAAAGTAGTGGATCAAGAAGGTCCAAAATTTGAAACTTTAGGTTCAAATGAAGGTTATGTAGTTGAAGTTCCTGTTAATGGAAGTAGTGATTTATCAAGTTATGTAAAAGCAACTGATAATGTAGATGGTGATGTAACTCCATTTATTGAAGCAGATAAAACTTTAGATACTTCTAAATTAGGGACACAAACAATTACATTAAAAGCCACAGATGTTTCAGGAAATGAAACAGAAAAAACAATTGATTTTGCTGTGACTGATGATGATGCACCAGTGGTTACATTGAAAAATGGTGCAGATGTTACATTAAATTATGGGTCAGATTTTAACTTATCTGATTATGTAGATGTTACAGATAACTTTGATGGTGTCATTCAACCTCAAGTAGAAGGAAGCATTGATAACCATAAAGAAGATGGTGTACAAACTTTAACAATTAAAGCAACTGATTCATCTGGTAATGAATCTTCTGCTCAATTGAATGTTGCTGTAAAAGATACAGAAGCGCCAAAAATTTCTTTATCAAAATCAGAGGTTTCTGTAAACGTAGGAGCAAGTTTAGATTTATCTAACTACTTATCAAGTTCAACTGATAATAAAGATGGAGATGTAAAAGGAAAAGTATCAATTCCTTCTGTAAGTACTTCAAAAGCTGGTTCTTATACAGCTACTTATACAGTAAGTGATTCTGCTGGAAATCAAGGTAGTGCGTCATTAACTGTAAAAGTTAATGCGGTACGTACTTCTTCTAAGAAAGGTTCTGTAGCTATTGGTACTACTTCTAGACCAAATTATTACGGAACATCAGTTATAGGTGCTGCCTATTCAAGACTTGGGTGCCCTTACGTATGGGGTGCTGAAGGACCAAATACATTTGACTGCTCTGGTCTAGTAAAATGGTGTTATGCTAAAGCTGGTAAATCTTTACCACATTCATCAAGTGCGATGAAATCATCTGGTACTGTAATCAGTATTTCGAGTGCACAACCTGGGGATATCTTATGGAGACCAGGACATGTAGCAATTTATATTGGTGGTAACCAATACATTCATGCTCCACAAACTGGAGATGTTGTAAAAGTTTCATCTGGTGTAAGTAGCTTTACATGTGCAATTAGACCTTAATATTAAAAAGTCGTGGAAAAATCACGGCTTTTTTTGTACTTTAAAAGAATATATTTTTAATAATGAATGAAACTAATTATTGATTGTTTGGGTATAATAAAATTGAAAAAAGATTGATAAATTCTACAAATTTGCATTTTTAAATAAAATGTGTTATGATAATAGACGGTTAAAAAAATTCAAAAGGAGAACATTATGAAAACAGACATACAGACCAAGCTCAAAACATTGTTTGATGAGAAAATTAAAAACAGAAAAGCAATGTTTATTCCAATCGCTGGGGTAGCTGCATTTATGTTAGTAGGTTATGCTGGTGTGGATCATGAAAAGCCTGAGATTGTATCAAGTCATATTCAAATTCCTTACGGTGAAAAGTTTGATACGGATGCAATTGATGTTGTTGATAATCATGATAGTAGAAGTGAGCTGTTAGTAGAAGCTGATGATGATTCCTTAGATGTTAAACAATTAGGAACATATCAAGTTGAAGTGCGTGCAACAGATCAGTTTAATAATACTGATGTTAAAACAATTCAAGTAGATGTTGTTGACGAAGAAGCACCAAAATTAAAAATGTTAGGTGCAAATGATGGATATTATATTGAAGTACCAGTTTATGGTAGTCAAGATTTATCTTCATATATTAAAGCAGTGGATAATGTAGATGGAGATGTGACACCATTTATCGAAAGTGATAAACAATTAGATACTTCAAAACAAGGAACACAAACAATTAATGTTTCAGTAAGTGATAATAGTGGTAATACAACTGAAGAAGCGTTTAAGTTCTTTATTGCTGATATGCAAACTCCAGAAATTACTTTAAAATCAGGAAGTGATATTACAGTAGATTATGGTAGTGAATTTAAATGGCAAGACTATGTATCAATTAGTGATAACTTAGATACAAATATTGAACCTAAAGTAGAAGGAACAATTGATACTAAACAATTAAATCAACAAAAAGAAATGACAATTATTGCTACTGATGGCGCTGGTAATTCATCAAAAGTAACATTGAATGCTACTGTTAAAGATATTACTGGACCAAATATCGTTTTATCAACAAATAAAGTATCTGTTGATAAAGGAAGCAATGTTGATTTAAAATCATATATTACATCTGCCGTAGATAACTTAGATGGTGATATGAAAGATAAGATTTCATTCAATACAATTGATACTTCTACAACAGGAGTAAAGACAGTCATATATACAGGTGTGGATTCAGCAGGTAATAAATCAGAAGTACAATTACAAGTGGAAGTAACATTCTCTGGAGAAAGAATTGTTAATACAGGTCTTTCTAAAACAGGATGTCCATATGTATGGGGATCAACTGGTCCTAATTCATTCGATTGTTCAGGATTTACACAATGGGTATATAGACAAAATGGTATTTATATTCCAAGAACTTCATCAGAACAAAAAGCTGCTGCTAAAAAAGTAGTAAGTTTATCTGAACTTGAAGTTGGAGATATTTTATGGCGTTCAGGACATGTAGGAATTTATATTGGAAATGGACAATATGTTCATGCACCACATACAGGAGATGTTGTTAAAGTTTCTTCTGGTGTAGGTAAATTTACATGTGGACTTAGGTATCAATAAAGGTTTCGATTTGAAACCTTTTTTTTTGCCTTTAAAAACGATATAATATATCTAAAGAGGGTGATTTTTTTGTATATTGCAACAAGTAGTCAATTAAAAAGATATGATCAAGCATTGTTGGATTATGGCTATTCAATTGAGCAATTAGTAGATAAAGCCAGTGATTGTTTATTGAAACATTTTGATGAGTATCAATGTATTATGATTGTTTGTGGGCCAGGGAATAATGGTGCTGATGGGATTTCATTAGGAATTAAATTACACCAAGAAGGTAAAGAGGTATTACTTTGCTTAACTGGAAAAGAAGAAAAACTCAGTCAAGCAAATAGATATTATCTTGACCAAGCACAATCTTTATCGATAGAGTGTTTATTTGTAAGTGAAGAAACACTTGAAGAATTTCAAAAAAGTGTTCCACATTTCGATGTGGTAGTTGATGCATTATTTGGCTTTGGACTTAATAGTGATTTAAGAGGAATTGTTAAATATGTTGTTGATCTTATAAATAATATAGAGGTAGATGTTATTGCGATAGATATTCCTACAGGTTTAAATCCTGATACAGGAAAACCTTATAATAGCTGTATTTGTGCGTATCAAACAATAACGTTAACAGCTTATAAGCTTGCTTTTTTAAATCCAGAAAGTGAAATGTATACAGGGAAAGTGATTTTAGAATTATTAGATGCTAAATCTTTTCATGAAGAAATGCTGTTTTCACAACCAATTGATTTTAAATGGGCTAAATATCATATAAAAGAACGTTTATATGATGGACACAAAGGAACTTATGGAAGAATTATGCATGTAACAGGGTGCTATCATTATCGAGGAGCTGCACTTTTAGCAGCTAAAGCAGCTGTTTATGCTGGAAGTGGATTGGTTACGGTTTGGTCTAATGAAAAAGTAATTGATTCTTTAAGTTTATTTTGTCCAGAGGCAACATCATGTCAAAGACATTATTTTGATGAACATTTATTACAAGGAAAAGATGCAATTCTTATAGGAAGTGGACTTGGTTTAAATGAAGATAGTGAACGTTTTGTCTGTGAACTTTTAAGTCATACACAAGTTCCAGTTGTGATTGATGGTGATGCCTTGACCATTCTTGCAAAACATCCAGAGTTATTAGAAAATCATCATTCCTCTTGGATTTTAACACCACATCATGGAGAATTTAAAAGATTTGTGGATTTTAAGCAAACAAGTGAAATGGTAGATCAAGCGAATGCATTTGCAAAAAAATATCATGTTACCTTAGTTTTAAAAGGTCCACATACTCTTATTAGTGATGGAAATGAAACATATCGTATTATGTCAGGAAATAAAGGAATGTCATCTGCAGGTATGGGGGATACACTTGCTGGAATTATTAGTAGCTTTTTAGGACAAGGTTATTTGCCAAAAGATGCGGCTATTTTAGGAACGTATTTACATGGTTTATGTGGTGATGAAGTCTATAAAGAAAATTATACGGTTGTTGCTTCAAAAGTAATTGACCAAATTCCTCAAATGATGAAAAAAATGAAAAAAGATTGATTACGAAACGTGTTCGTTTCGTAATTTTTTTTACCTTTTTAAAAAATAAAAAGAAAAAGATCAAAAAATTGTCTATATAATAGTAGGAAAAATTAAATAGAAAAAGTATTAGAAATCACATTAAATGATCGTATCATCATGATTGATAAACTCTGTAAAAGAATATTAGGACATCCTGAAATCTTAGGAAGAATCATTAAAGGATTTATTAAAGAAGCTGAGGATGTATTTTTAGAAGAAATCATTGATGATGATATACTTAAATAAAGATCATAATATCAAAGATAAGTATGAAGATAGTGATTGGATAAAGACACCGTTAGTCATCTTTTTAAATAATACATACGATCTTTTAGTAAAAAAAGAAGTTATGAAAGAATATGGATTTGAAGAAATAGAGAAGGAAGTTAAAAAGATATGTAATTTAGGAGAAATGATAGCCAGAGAAAATATAGAAAAAGGACATTCTATGGGGATTGAACAAGGACAAAAGTTGAAAAGAATTACATTAATTAAAAATATGACGGAAAGTTTACAATGTTCCATGCAAAGAGCTATGGATGTTTTAAAATTGACTGCTGGTGAAAGAAAAGATGTTGAAGAATATTTTAAATCTTAAAATCATAGGCGATATGAATTTCATATCGCCTATTTTCTTTTAATGATTGTTACATTTCTTTGACCATCATGATTGACACGATGTGAAAAAAATAAATCATTATTTTCATTTGTACAATAAGAAGAAACTTGAATATTTTCTTCTAAAACCCCTAAATTTAATAATTGTTGTTTATTTAATCCTTTATTGTCTAATAAATAATGAGTTTCATCTGTTTTTTGATAAAAAGGTGAAGTATCAAAGTTCATTTTCTTAACTTGATTAATCACATCATCTTGCACTTCTAAGTGCTTTTTAGAAAGACAAGGACCTATTAAACAATACATTTCTTTTGGATTACAATTTTCTTTTTCAATAAGATAACGAATTGTATGATCAACAATTTGTCTAACTGTACCAAGCCATCCTGAATGAATAGCACAAACGATTTTTTGATCTTTGCAATAAACTAAAATTGGTGTGCAATCAGCATGAAATGACAGTAAGAATAAATCTTTATCTTTCGTATAAGTTGCATCTACTTCATAGAGGTCATCTGTTTGTTTTAACATATTGGTACCACCATCTTTCATTAAAAAGACTTGTTTTAAATTGGTAGAATGTGTTTGTCTAGGGGCTACCATATGTTCTAAATCTGTATTTAGTAATGAAGCAAGTTCTTGTCTATTTTCTAATACTTTTAAATAATTTGGATTATTTAAAGAAATATCACCTAATTTCCTAGTTGTTGTATATGCTTCTACATCTTCATGTAAATTCCATTTTATTAATTTCATTTGTTTCTCCTTTACAAAAGTCCAATTCTTTTTAATACATGACCATACCTTATATTAGGAGGTGTTATTATGAGCTGTAATTGTCAACAAAATACATGCTGTCAAGGACAATATGGAAACTTTGATAATAACGGTTATGCAAATTATTTTAATTCAAATATAGGAAATGGTTTTACTCCACAACCAATTGTCGCTCCTAAGAAAGTATGTACAACATTTCAAAATCAATATGTAGAACAACCTATTATTTGTCCAATTGAATGTCGTCGTGTCAATAACATTGTTTATGTTCCACGTTATTACCCTCGCTATGAACAAACATGTTATACACAAACAAATCGTTATTAAAAATAGGTGCTTAGCATCTATTTTTTTGTAAGTTCTTGTAAAAACTCATCATCTGGATCAATATAGATTGTTTTATAATTATCTAAAATTACTTTTCCTGGTTTACTACCCGCAGGTTTTTTGAGTGTTTTGACGAGTGTATAGTTTACTGGAACACTACTTGAATTTTTTCCTTTTGAATAGTATGCAGCAATTTTAGCAGCTAAACGAATCGTATATTCATCTAAATCTTGTGCTTTAACAATGACATGGCTTCCTGGCATATCTTTTGCATGGAACCACATATCATAACGATGCGCATATTTAAATGTTAAATAATCGTTTTGTAAGTTATTTTTACCAATATCGATTTCAATTCCATCTTTTGTAAGATATTGTTGAAATTGAGGACGTTTTTTCTTACGAATTGTATTTTTTTGTTTTTTCTTTTTTAAATATCCTTCGTTTTCTAATTCTTCTTTGATTTCTAAAGCATCATAATATGTTGCTTGTGACATAGCGGTTATTAAAGAATCGAAATATTCAATTTCTTTTTCAGTTAAATCAATTTGTTCTAAAAGAACATTGATTGAATTTTTAGCTTTTTGATATTTTTGATAATATTTTTGAGCATTGGCTTTTGGATCTAATTTAGGATCTAAAGTAATATCTAATTTTGTATTATCATAATAATTGTCAACAACAACATGAGTCATCCCTTTTTGTATTAAATGTAAAGAAGCATATAATAAATCTCCTTTAATACGATAATCATCACTATTATGTGAATCATCTAAGGTTGCTTTTAATTTCTTTAATTTTGAAGTATTTTTTTGATATTCATTTTGTATAAATTTTAAAAGATTACTTGTTTGTTGTTTAATTCTTTCTTTTTGATCTATTTCATTAAAGTGAGTATCTAAACCATCAAATAAAGAATATTTAGACGTTTCTCCTTGTAAATGTGTCAGTTCAATAACATGAAAATATTCTTTATCATTGACTTTCGTAATGTAGAGATTTTGAGAATTTTCTATTTCTTTCATAATCTCTTTAAAAGATTCATCTTGATCAATACGATATAAGATTTCTTTAGATAAAATAGGAGACATTCCTTGATAGATTTTAGTAAGTTGGTTATCTTCTACAAATTCATTTGTAAAAGGATCGAGTTTTTCCATCATTGGTGGTAATTGATAAAGGGCTCCTGGTTGTAAAAATCTTTCACTGTTCATACTTGGTGAAATATGTTTAATACAATCAATGATTTTATCGTTTTGACCTACTAAGATAATATTTGAATGTTTACCCATCACTTCTACATAAAGAATATATTCAATATAATCACCTAATTCATTATGACAGCTAAAAGTGATTTTAAAAATACGATCCAAATCGATTTGTTCAATATCTTTAATATAACCACCTTCTAAAAGCTTACGATAAAGCATAGTAAGCGGATTAGGAGATTCTGGTGTTGGATAAGATAAAGATGTTAATTGAACACGTGCATACATTGGATGACTTGAAATCAATAACTGATAATTCTTTTTATTTGCACGAACTTGAAATAAAAGTTCATATTTTGATATTTGATAAATTTTATTGATACGACCGCCTTTTATTGTTTCTATCAATAAATTTTTTACTTGATGCATCATAATGCCATCATATGCCATAGTTATCACCCCAAAATACTATAACATATTTGAAATTTAATTGACATTATCTCTTTGTTATTGTAGAGTTATTTTTATAAAAAAAGGGGTGTGGAAGAATTGAAAAGAGGAATGTTAATCATTCTTAGTGGGCCTAGTGGTGTTGGAAAAGGAACAGTAAGAGAAGAATTGTTCAAAGATGATAGTTTAAATTTAAGTTATTCTATTTCAATGACAACAAGAAAACCTAGACCTACAGAAACAGATGGTGT
>OLQO01000681.1_pt1 | contig 26661 bp, 19 predicted proteins | sample 1672281 | NCBI WGS metagenome assembly OLQO01 (sample SAMEA3136667, study PRJEB25190) | human gut metagenome | biome: human gut; feature: human-associated habitat; material: faeces | place: Austria | collected 2013
GGGCCTACGAGGCGTGGGTCGAGGCCGGACTTCCGCTCGATTGGGACAGGCAGGCGTTCGAGGCCGAGCGCAAAATGGATTCTAAAAGACACCTTGCCAAATAGGAGCGTCAGGACGCAAAGAGGCTCGCCGCACGAAGGGCGCAGCGAGCCTCTTTGCATGTCCGAGGACACCAATTTAATTTAGCGTGGTTCCCTAAAGGACGACAACGCAGGAGACCCGGCAAGGCCGGGAGCACTTTGTCTCGCAAACATTCCGCAGCCGCGAAGCGGCGAGGACGTTTGAGAGGCAAAGTGCGTAGGCCTTACCGGGTCTCCGGTGGGAGTTGAGTCCCTTTAGAACTTGTCGTGGAAGGTACGCGCAATGACCTCGTCCTGCTGCTCCTTGGTGAGCGTGTGGAAGTTCACGGCATAGCCGGAAACGCGGATGGTCAGCTGCGGGTACTTCTCGGGGTGAGCCTGAGCGTCGAGCAGCGTCTCACGGTTGAAGACGTTGATGTTCAGGTGGTGGCCACCCTTCTCGGCGTAAGCGTCGAGCATGTGGACCAGGTTATCGGCCTGAGTCTCGGAAACTTCAGAAACCTTCATAATGTGTCTCCTTCGATTAATAGGCGCCGGCCGAAACCGGCGCGCTAATCAGTAATCGTTATTGTTAGTATAGCACTAACAATAGTTACTCGCCCAGCTGATCAAGGTCGATATCGCCAAAGAACACCTGGTCCTCCTTGCCGAGCGCACTCGGGATGATGGAGAAGGTGTTGGAGATGCCGTCCTGAGCATCGCGGAACGGGAGCTTGGAAACCGAAGACAGCGAAGCGATGGCGCCGTGGCTATCGCGCTTGTGCATGGGGTTAGCACCCGGGGCGAACGGCTGGCCAGCCTTGCGGCCGTCGGGCGTGGAGCCGGTCTTCTTACCGTACACGACATTGGAGGTAATGGTCAGAACCGAGGTCGTGGGCACGGAGTTGCGGTAGGTGTCGTTCATGCGGATGTACTCCATGAACTGGTGCACAACGTCGTGAGCGATCTGGTCGACGCGGTCGTCGTCGTTACCGTACTTGGGGAACTCGCCCTCGGTCTCGAAGTCGACGATGATACCGTTCTCGTCACGGACGGGGTGGACCTTGGCGTACTTGATGGCGGACAGGGAGTCAGCCACGACGGAAAGGCCAGCGATGCCCGTAGCGAACCAGCGGTGCACGTGCTTGTCGTGCAGAGCCATCTGGATGCGCTCGTAGCAGTACTTGTCGTGCATGTAGTGAATGATGTTCAGCGAGTTGACGTACACGCCAGCGAGCCACTTCATCATGTCGTTGTACTTGGCCACAACGTCGTCGTAATCGAGCGTATCGCCCTCGACGGCGCGATACTTGGGGCCGACCTGCTTCTTGGAGACCTCGTCAACACCACCGTTGAGTGCGTACAGCAGGCACTTGGCCAGGTTGGCGCGAGCGCCGAAGAACTGCATCTCCTTGCCGATGCGCATGGAGGACACGCAGCAGGCAATACCGTAGTCGTCGCCATGATAGACGCGCATGAGGTCGTCGTTCTCGTACTGGATCGAGGAGCTGGCGACAGAAGTCTTGGCGCAGAACTTCTTGAAGTTCTCGGGCAGACGGGTCGACCACAGAACGGTCATGTTGGGCTCGGGGCTGGTGCCCATGTTCTCGAGCGTGTGCAGGTAGCGGTAGCTCATCTTGGTAACGAGCGTACGGCCGTCAACACCCATGCCGCCGATGGACTCGGTGACCCACTGCGGATCGCCGGTGAACAGGGCCTGGTACTCGGGGGTACGGGCAAACTTGACCATGCGGAGCTTCATGATGAAGTGATCCACGAACTCCTGGATCTGCTCCTCGGTGAAGGTACCGTTGGCAAGGTCGCGCTCAGCGTAGATGTCGATGAACGTAGAGGTACGGCCGATGGACATGGCAGCGCCGTTCTGCTCCTTGACGGCAGCGAGGTAGGCGAAGTACATCCACTGGATGGCCTCCTGCGTGTTGGTAGCAGGGTTGGAAATATCGAAACCATAGGTCTCGGCCATCATCTTGAGCTCGCCGAGGGCGCGGATCTGCTCCTGCAGCTCCTCACGATCGCGGATGTTGTCGGCGGTCATGACCGTCGGGGTGGAAGCCTTCTGGGCCTCCTTGTCCTTGATCAGGTAGTCGACGCCGTACAGGGCAACACGACGGTAGTCGCCGATGATGCGGCCGCGGCCATAGCCATCGGGCAGACCGGTGATGATGTGAGCCGAGCGGCAAGCACGCATCTCGGGAGTGTAAACATCGAAGACGCCAGCGTTGTGGGTCTTACGCTCGAAGGTGTAGCGCTCGACAACGTTCTCGTCGACCTTATAGCCGTGCTGGCTGGCAGCCTGACAAGCGATGCGGATACCACCGTTGACGTGCAGCGCGCGCTTGAGCGGCTTGTCGGTCTGGAGACCGACAATGGTCTCCTTCTCGCGGTGGGCGTTATCGATGTAGCCAGCGGGGTGGCTCACGATACCCGTAACGGTCTTGGTGTCCATATCGAGGACACCGCCCTGCTCGCGCTCCTTAAGCAGCAGGTCGAGAACCTCGCCCCACAGCTCCTTGGTACGCTCGGTCGGACCTACGAGGAACGACTCATCGCCCTCGTAGGGGGTGTAGTTCTTCTGGATGAAGTCTCGGACGTCAACCTCTCCCGTCCAGATACCTTCCTTGAAGCCTTCCCATGCCTCCTGCATTGTGTAACCACGCTCCTAGTTACGTGTAATGCGGCGCTCTCTCACACCGCTGCTTATTGAATTCTTGAATTTTCGGCTTGCACTACCGGCTTCTTCCGTTCTTCACCACACGTTGGTGCAGGAAAAACGTTTGTCCACCTTGGAACTACAACCCAAAACCCAAGATTTCACCCGTCTGAGAAGGATAACATAGCCACCCTCTCCATCTGGGCTGTTATATGTTTCTTTTTTTATATCAAAAGGGCGTTTTTTACAAATCCGCAGGAAATGCGAGCGCAAACAACTACCGTTCACCGATTTGTTCGGTATTTTTCCTTGCCTTTGTACGACGTTCACTCTAGCTGTTATGCCAGCTTTAGCAGGGTAAAGTGCCTCTGAGTAGGCTTTAGGACATGCCTAACGATCTGCCCCTAACTTTGCTGGCACCGACGGTGTACGGAGGTCGCCTAAAGGTAGTTTTCTAGACATGTCCCAAAATCTACCGCATAGGGTACGCGTGCAAGGGTATCATCTTTTACCGAAAATAGTTTCTAGTGTTAGGGGTTTTCGGTGGAAGATACCGATTTCCGTGAACTTGGGCGTCAGCTCCTTACCGAGTTCGGCAGCATGCATCAGCGCATTTCGCGTTTTGCGGACAAAGCCCTCGGCGGCGAGATGGCCGTCATGCGCGCCCTCATACTCGCCGGCGGTTCGCTCACGCCGAGCGAACTCGCTGATCGCGCCTGGGTCTCGAGTGCCCGCATCGCCAATATCCTACGCGCTCTCGAAGCCAAGGGCTGGGTCGAGCGCGAGCACTCAAAGACTGACCGTCGTCGCGTACACGTCATAGTGACCGACAAGGGATTCCAGGATCTCGAAATCAAACGTCGGGAATTCGAGGCCCGCACTGCGGCTTTCCTCGAGCAGCTCGGCGAAACAGATACCCAAGAGATGGTGCGCCTTCTAAGACGTGCCAACGAAATTATCGACCGCAATCAAGAAAGGAGAGATGCCGAGTGAGGATTCTCAAGCTCTTTAAAAAGCATGTCCTGGCACTGTTCGCAGCTATCGTACTTATCGTAATCAGCTGCAACGCCGATCTGGCACTGCCTACCTATATGAGCGACATCGTCGACGTGGGCGTGCAGCAAGGCGGCATCGCCTCGCCCGTGCCCGACACCATTCGCGCCGAATCGCTCGATGACCTTGAGCTCTTTATGAGCACCAAAGACGTCAAGACGGTAGAGGCTGCGTTTGGCAAGGCAGACAAAAACGGCATTCGAACGTACAAGGGCACCGAGGAAGAACGTGCCGATGGAGGCAAGATTGCCGACATTATGAGCCTGCCCGAAACTGTCGTCCTTTCGCTCAACCAGGGCATTGACGCCAACTCCATGGGCGACATGATGGGCTCGTCCAGCGAGAAAGACAACAACGCTGCCCAGGCCATGCCCACCCCCGAGCAGATGGCTGCCATGACGCCCGAGCAGCTCGCCGAGATGCAGCAGAAGGCCGCAGCGGCGCAGAACATGCAAAAGCAGATCGACGCCGACGGCGGTAAGATCACCATGAAGAGCCTGCGCCTGGGCGTTGAAGGCGGCCTAATCGACCAGGGCAAGCTCGTCGAGGGCGCCAACCAAATGGCGGACAAAATGGGCTCCATGTCGGGCTCCATCGTGACCCAGCGCGCCGTGAGCTATGTGCAGGACGAGTACAAGGCACAGGGCATCGACCCCGCCGACGTGCAGAACGCCTACCTGAGCCGCATGGCGACCACGATGTTTGGCCTGTGCCTGGTGTCGCTCGTCGCCACCATCCTGACCGGTGCCGTGGCGTCGCGCACCGCCTGCTCCATCGCCCGCGACCTGCGCCGCGAGACCTTCAACAAGGTTATGCACTTCTCGCCGGCCGAGGTGGGCAAGTTTAGCCAGGCCTCGCTCATTACCCGCTGCACCAACGATATTCAGCAGATCCAGATGGCCGCAACCCTGTTTATCCGCATGTGTCTGATGGCCCCCGTCATGGGCATCGTCGCCGTCATGCGCGTCCTGGCCAACCACACCGGCCTGGAGTGGACCATCGCTGTGGCCATCATCGCGGTTTCGGCCGTTGTCGGCGTGCTCATGGGCCTCACCATGCCCAAGTTCAAAAAGATGCAGAGCTTTGTGGACCGCGTGAACCTTACCGCCCGCGAGCTGCTCGACGGCCTTATGCCCATCCGCTCGTTCAACCGCGAAGAGCATGAGCTCGAGCGTTTTGACAAGGCTTCGCTCGACCTAATGACCACGCAGCTCTACACCAACCGCGCCATGAGCTTTATGATGCCACTCATGATGCTCGTCATGAACTGCATCACCGTGCTTATCGTCTGGTTTGGCGCGCAGGGCGTGTCCGACGGCGTGATGCAGGTCGGCAACATGATGGCGTTTATCTCCTACACCATGCAGATCGTCATGGCGTTTATGATCCTCACCATGGTTTCGGTTATCCTGCCCCGCGCCGAGGTCGCAGCCGAGCGCGTGGAAGAGGTCATCACTTGCCCCACCAGCATCAACGACCCCGTCTCGCCCAAACTGCCCGCGGCCAGCGCGCCGCGCGGTGAGCTCACCTTCCGCGACGTGAGCTTCCAGTACCCCGATGCCCGCGCCGATGTCATCAGCAGCGTGAACTTTACTACGCGCGCCGGTCAGATGCTCGGCATCATTGGCTCCACGGGCTCGGGCAAGTCCACGCTCGTGCAGTTGATTCCGCGCCTGTACGACGTCACGGGCGGTAGCATTTCGCTCGACGGCATCGACGTGCGTGACATGACCCTTTCCGAGCTGCGCCGCCGCATTGGTTACATCCCGCAGCAGGGTCGCCTGTTCTCGGGCACTGTCGAGAGCAACCTCAAGTTTGCCGGCGACATGGTGAGCGATGATGACATGCACCAGGCAGCGCGCATCGCACAGGCCGAGGACTTTATCGCCGAGCGTGAGGGCGGTTACGACTCCCCCATCAGCCAGGGCGGCTCCAATGTTTCGGGCGGTCAGCGCCAGCGCCTGGCCATCGCCCGCGCGTTGGCCAAAAAGCCCGAGGTCGTGGTGTTCGATGACTCGTTTAGCGCCCTCGACTACAAGACCGACGCTCGCCTGCGCGAAGAGCTTGCCAAAAACGTTACCGACGCCGCGCTCGTGGTCGTGGCCCAGCGCATCGCGACCATCATGCACGCCGACCAGATCATCGTGCTCGACGACGGCCACGTGGTGGGCACCGGTACGCACGAGGAGCTGCTGCGCAGCTGCCCGGCGTACCTGGAGATCGCACAGTCGCAGCTTTCCGCCGAGGAGCTGGGGCTTACCCAAGAAGAGATTGCAGCCGTTATGGAAGGAGGCGAGCGCTAATGGCAGACGAGACCAAGACTCAGATTCCCAAGCCCACCCGCCAGCGTGGTCCCATGGGCCGCATGGGCGGCATGCGTCGCGGCGAAAAGGCCAAGGACTTTAAGGGCACCATGAGGCAGCTGCTCGGCTATATCGGCCAGCACAAGATTGCCGTGTTTGCCGCCGTCGCCTTTGCCGTGTGCTCGGTCATCTTTAATATTGTGGGACCCAAGGTGCTCGGTCAGGTTACGACCAAGCTGTTCGAGGGCCTGGTTGCCAAGGTCAACGGTACCGGCGATGTCGACTTTAACTGGATCGCCAAGACACTCGGCTTTTTGCTCTGCCTGTACCTGGCGAGCTCTGCCTGCAGCCTGATCCAGGGCTGGCTCATGACCGGTGTCACGCAAAAGATCTGCTACCGCATGCGCAAGGAGATCACCGCCAAGATCGCCGTCGTGCCGATGAGCTACTTTAACGGACACAGCAAGGGCGACGTGCTCAGCCGCATCACCAACGACGTCGATACACTCGGCCAGTCGCTCAACCAGAGCGTGACGCAGCTTATTACGTCCGTCACGCAGATTATCGGCGTGCTCGTCATGATGCTTTCGATCAGCCTGCCGCTCACCGGCGTCACCGTGCTCACGCTGCCGGCCGCCGCGATTATCTTGATGGTGATGATTCACTTCTCGCAGCCGTACTTCCGCGAGCAGCAGCAGGTTCTGGGCGCCGTCAACGGCATTATCGAGGAGGATTTTGCCGGCCAGAACGTCATTCAGGTGTTCGACCGCGCCGAAGCTTCGATCGAGGAGTTCGACCGTCAAAACGACCGCCTGTTTATTAGTGGCTGGCGCTCGCAGTTCCTGTCGGGCCTGATGATGCCGCTTATGAGTCTGGTGGGCAACATGGGTTACGTGGGCGTTGTCGTAGTGGGCGCGCAGCTCGCGCTGACCGGCAATGCCACGCCCGGCGACATCCAGAGCTTTATCCAGTACGTGCGCAACTTTACGCAGCCAGTGCAGCAGCTGGGCAACGTGAGCAACACGATGCAGTCGATGGCCGCTGCCACCGAGCGCGTCTTTGAGTTCCTGGCTGCGCCCGAAGAGGAGCAGAAGGCCGACGCGCAGATCCCCGAGAAGCGCCCCGGCCACGTGGAGTTTGACCATGTCAAGTTTGGCTACACGCCCGACAAGACCATCATCCACGACTTTAGCTGCGAGGCGCAGCCCGGCCAGACCATCGCCATCGTCGGCCCCACCGGCGCTGGCAAGACCACGCTCATTAAGCTGCTGCAGCGCTTCTACGATGTGGACGGCGGCTCACTGCGCGTCGAGGGCATCGACGTGCGCGACTGGGACCGCGCGGCACTTCGCGGCGAGTTTGCCATGGTGCTGCAGGATACCTGGCTGTTCAACGGCACCATCCGCGAGAACATCCGTTACGGACGCCCCGATGCGAGCGATGCCGAGGTCGAAGCCGCTGCACGTGCCGCACGCTGCGACCACTTTATCCATACGCTCGCCGGCGGCTACGACTTTATGATCAACGAGGAGGGCACTAACCTGTCGCAGGGTCAGCGCCAGCTCGTGACCATCGCCCGTGCCATTTTGGCCGACCGCCCGGCGCTGATTCTGGACGAGGCGACCTCCAACGTTGACACTCGTACCGAGGAGCTTATTCAGCGTGCCATGGATGCGCTAATGCAAGGCCGCACGAGCTTTGTCATCGCGCACCGCCTGTCCACGATCCGCAACGCCGACGTAATCTTGGTAATTCGCGACGGTGACATCGTCGAGAAGGGCACGCACGACGAGCTGCTCGCCCAAGGCGGCTTCTACGCCGAGCTGTACAACTCGCAGTTCGACGAGGCGGCGTAAATTCTGCCGCAGGGAACGAATAACGCCCGAGAACGGGGGCGCAGGACAACCTGCGCCCCCGTTTTTGTTCTACGGCCCTTGAGCCGCCTCCCCTGGGACCTGATTGACAGCCCCTTCGAAGCCCTGTGGGCAAAAAATGGCAAATATGAGTACTGTTACCTTTTTGGTAACAGCCAAAACCGCCTCAAACGACCTCCTTGCGGCCTCTATACGCCTTCAAATTAATCAAAACGCCCGTTAGCGGGCTTCTGTGTGCCAACGTTAATGAACATATTTTTCACTTTGTCTATTATCTTGCTAGACTGATATGTTACTAGGTTAGCAACCGTACTCATATTTGGCATTTTTTGCCCACAGGGTGTTTCCTGGGGAACCGACAACAGCCTTAGGGTCGCGCGCGGTGCCACTCCCTCCCGACATCCGCCGACGTTTACCCAGATAAAACCTGCCAAAATAAACCTGTCCCTTTTGGCAGGTTTCGGGGTGGCAAGGGCTTGCACTTTAGCGTGCGACAGCGGATAATGCCGAACACTCGACAATACGTTTATTGCTCTTTCTATAGATTGAGGAGGCCCCTATGGCCATGGAATTCAAACGCAGGCTGCCGATCCCCATGGAGATCCGCGAGGAAATGCCGCTTTCTGCCGAGCTTACCGCCAAAAAGCAGGCATTTGACGCCGAGGTCGCCAAAGTCTTTACCGGCGAGGACGCACGCAAGGTGCTCATCATCGGCCCGTGCTCTGCCGACCGCGAGGATTCGGTGCTTGAGTACATGAACCGACTGGCCAAGACCGCCGAAGAGGTCAAGGACAAGCTCATCATCATTCCGCGTGTCTACACCAACAAGCCGCGCACCAAGGGCACCGGCTACAAGGGCCTGCTGCACAACCCCAACCCCGAGGCTCCCGACGACCTGCTCGAGGGCGTCAAGGCCATCCGCCATATGCACCTGCGCGTTATTAAGGAAACGGGCTTCTTCACCGCCGACGAGATGCTCTATCCGTCCAACTACCAGTACCTCGTTGACCTGCTGAGCTATGTTGCCGTGGGTGCGCGTTCGGTCGAAAACCAGGAGCATCGCCTGGTGTCGAGCGGTATTTCGGTGCCTGTGGGCATGAAGAACCCCACCGCCGGTTCCACCACCGTCATGCTCAACTCTATTTACGCCGCCCAGGCCCACCAGAGCTTTATCTTCCGTAACTGGGAAGTCGAATGCGATGGCAACCCGCTTGCGCACGCTGTCATGCGCGGCTACATCGGCCTCGATGGCCGCACCTACCCCAACTACCACTACGAGCACCTGGAGCGCCTGGCCGAGCGCTATACCGAGCACGCCGGCTACGCCAACCCGGCGGCGGTCATCGACTGCAACCACGACAACTCGGGTAAGCGTCCGCTGGAGCAGTATCGCATTTGCAAGGAAGTGCTCGACAGCTGCCGCCGCAACGAGTCCATCTCCAAGCTGGTCAAGGGCTTTATGATCGAGTCTTACCTGGAGGACGGCAACCAGCCGGTCGACGGCGGCGTCTTTGGTAAATCGATCACCGACCCGTGCCTGGGCTGGGAAAAGACCGACTACCTCATCCACGAGATCGCGGAGCGGGTGTAGGTTACGGCGTTTTACCAAACGCCGTAACGGCTCGACGCTGCAAGCCCGCCAGAGCGGCAATCTGCCTTTCAGCTTCGGCGGCATGACCAGAAGGTCAATGCCGCCTCGCTTCAAGGCACCTTGCTCGCTCTGGCGGGTTTTCGCTGACGTTTTTCGACCTGCATCGTTGCCAGGGTTGGCACCAATGACTAATGCGGTAACTAGCTACGTCAGTCCGTTTGACCGGCTGGGTTTCTGAGGTGCGGCAGATTCCCGTGAAAGAGGAGCGCCGCGTACTTTGGTACGCAAGCGAAAAATGAACGGGAAGGCGCCGTGCCTCGGGAAGACAGACAGTTACGCCGAGGGTTCCTGCTGAGTAATGCAGTGGATGTTTCCGCCACCGAAGACGACCTGCTCGGACTGAACGCCGACGCATTTGTAGACGCCCTCGCCCCAGACCTCGTCGTAGATCTTCTGGAGCGTGTCAATGGCAAGCTGGTCGTTCTCGTCGCCGTACTGCGGGACAATAACGCCGTAGTTGGTGACCAGGTAGTTCATGTAGGAGGCGATCAGCGGCTCGTCGGCGACGCGCGGCTCGGCGTTCTCGTCGGCGTCGATGGTATCGCAGGAAGCCTGGTCCATGAACAGCGGGTTCACGGGCATGCAGAGCTTGTAGACCTTCATCTTGCGGCCCTTGGCGTCAACGGCGTTGGAGAGGGTCTCGTAGACAGCGTGGCATTGCTCGTAGAACGGATACTCGGGATCGTCGGTCCAGATGCAGGCCATGACGCCCGGAGCGATGAACGTAGCGACATCATCGATGTGGCCATTGGTCTCCTCGGGATCGATGCCCTCCTTGACCCAGATGACCTTCTCGACACCCAGGTAATCCTTGAGGTGCTCGTCCATATAGGCGCGAAGTTCCTCGCTCCAGGGCTCAAACTTCTTGTGGAACTTGGGCCAGATGGACTCGGGATCCTCTTCCTCCTCCAGAACCGCAGAGCAGGTGCGGCCCGGGGAAAGCAGGCACTGGTCGGTCACGACCACGGTGCCTTCGCCGTCGACGGTGATGGAACCGCCCTCGAGGATCATGTCATCGGGACGATAGCGACGGCAGCCGGAAAGCTCAGCCATCTTAAGGGCGATCTGCTCGTCCTTGTCCCACGGGAAATAGAGGCCGTCAACGAGGCCGCCGTAGGCGTTGAAGTGCCAGTGGTTGGCGCGCTTATCGCCCTTGCCGTTGATAACAAAAGTGGCAGCGGTGTCGCGGAACCAAGCGTCGTCGGTGGTCATCTCGATAACGGTGACGTTCTCGTCTTCCTCAAAGGCGGCCTTGCAGTTGGCGTAGTCGGCCTGGTTGGCGCATATGGTAACCGGGGTGAATTCGGCAATGGCGCGGGCGATGGCGGCATACTGCCTCTGAGCCGGCTTGGCGCCGTGGGCCCAGGTGTCGGTGCGGTGGGGCCAGCCCATCCACACGCGATCCTGCGGGGCGAATTCAGCGGGCATAAAGAAGCCGTCGGCCTTGGGGGTGGACTCGGACTCGGTAATCGTGCGCATAAGATTTCCTCCAAATCGAACGATCGCTTGCTGCGGGCGAATTACCCGCAGCCTAAAACCAAGAGGTGGCGGACGCCCGTCCCCCGGCAAAGGTCGGGGCGCACGGCGCCGGTTTTCACGGAGTCGCACCGGCAAGCGACGACGTAACCTGGCGCGCGGAGACAAAACGCACGAAGGATACGGAAGAGAGATTGGGGCGGGCGGTGGTTACCAGAGCTATCGCTCACACCCACCCCGGGGAATGGTCAAGTGGCGAGGAGGGTTGGAACCCCGAATCGGGTGTTCTAGTTCTCCTCGGCCTCGGCGGCCTCCTCAGCGAGACGCTGAGCAGCTAGTTCAGGGGTGAGACCCTTGTACTCGGTCTCGCGACCCTTAGCACTGACGACGCGGACAACCTCGCCAATAAGCAAGAGCACGATGAAGATAACGATCATCGGGACCTTATCGCCAATCTCATCGACAGAGAACGGAATCAGCGTTGCAACGATAGCCAGAATCAGCTCGATGCAGGGAATAGCCAGCATGACCTTCATCATGACGCCCTTAAACGGGAACGTAAAGATGCGCGCACGGTTAGGGTCGTTCTTACGAAGGTTGAGGAATGCCGGGAACATCGGGATGTAGGTGAGCAGCAAGAATACAACGGAGGTACCGAAGAGCATCCAGAAGACACCGTTGGAGATGGCGTCGATGGGAACGAGCTGCAGGCACAGCACCAGGGAGGCGACGATGGCGTTGACCAGGTTGGCGCCGTTGGGCATGTCGTCATCCGAGATCATCGAGGCGAAGACCTTGGGCATGTTGCCATGCTCGGCAGCATAACGAGCAACGGAGTTGACGCCGAAGGACCAGGCAGCCATGTTGGCGAACAGGGTGATCAGGAAGGCAATGCAGATGACCTTGAAGATCATGGAGTCGCCCACCATGGTCTGGACAGCGTAGATCATGCCGTAGTCGGGATCGATGGAATCGGCCGGCACAGCAGCGCCGATGCCAAAGCCAGCGAACAGATAGATCACGGCGATAGACAGGCCGCCGACGATGATAGCCTTGGGGATATCGCGAGCGGGATCGGCCATATCGTCGGTCATGGTGCAGATGACCTCGAAGCCCATGAAGTTAAAGATGATGATCGACAGGTAGCCGAGCGCGTTGGTGTTGGTGAGCTCGGGCAGGAAGGTGGCAGCGGACATGTCGTTCGCAAAACCGTTCTCTATGGCGTACCAAATGCCCAAAGCGCCGACAATAACGGCAACGGCAACCTTGATGACGGCGCCGCCGTTCAGGACCCACTCGGAGTCGGCAGCCTTGGAGCGACCCATAAGATAGACGATCCACACAAAGGCAAGGTCGATACCAATCTTGGCAATCAGATTGAACTCGACGCCAAAGACCATGCCCAAAATGTCAGGGAACATGGTGGCCAGCGAGGCAATCCACAGCGGGTAGTTAACCCAGTAGTAGTACGAAATGCGGGCACCCCACTTGTCGCCCAGGCCATCGCGTACCCAGTCGTAAATGCCACCCTCACCGTCATAGGTAGTGCCGAGCTCGGCAACAACCATGCCATAAGGGAGCAGGAAGGTCAGAATCAGGAAGATCCACCAGAAGAACTGCTGGTTGCCAATGGCAGCAGCAGGTGCGGCGGCCTCGCAAACGAAGACGACGCAGATGATGGTCGAGATGACCGTCAAGAAGGAAAGCTTTTTCTTTCCGTCGCTCATGATGAGCTCCTTCGCTCAGTTTTGGACAAATCGAGGCCCTTAAGATATTAAGGCAATTGCCGAGCCTCGGTGAGCGGGCGACAGGAGACGAGCATCCGACGCCCGCAGACGCGCTTTTAGAAGCCTTGAGGCTTAGAGCTGCTCGAGAGCCTCGAGAGCGGCGCTCTCGCTTGCCGCCTATGCCTCGTCTCGCCGACAGTTCTTTATCTATGGCAGCGGCGTTTTTATTTGCTATGCCTTCGAGATGACCGAGATTTTCTTTTTTGAATACACGCTGCAAAACCAGAGCTTTCCAGCTAGCGACTATTACTCAATCATCATGCCCGTGATGCGGACCCTTGTGGCGACCGCTTCACAGGCTTTTATTTGGGCCATTGCCAGGGACTTGCTCGACAAACATTCTAAAAAGCAGTTCGTTATCCCCGTCGTAACGTTTTTGCTGTGCGAGTCGCTGACTATCGTCGCTGTCCCCTACGGCCCCATGCATCAGTGGCTCTACTACACAATGCGCCAGGTGTTCCTTATCTTTGTGGGGCTGTACATCTTTTGGACGGCTCATAAAAGTACAAAGGTCGAGTTGAAGGCACGCGTTAACAACCAACGAAAGCACCTGATTATCGGCGCCATCCTGGTCGGGTGCATCGTTACCGAGGACTTCTACAGCATCCTGGTCGTCCCCATGAGCCTGGCGCCCTCTTGGCTGCAGCTATACCTGTCCGAGCGCAACTTTAGCGAGAACGTCTTTGCGTGCTACTTTGCGATTCTGCTCATCGCCTACACCTATCACGTGCTTTCGATTCGCATGCAGGAGGCGTCCGAAGAAAAGAACGTCAGCGATCTTGATCGACACATCGAAGAGCAAATGCCCTCTTATCGCAACGCCTACAAGCTCTCCAACCGCGAAGCCGAGGTTTTGCGTCTGGTAGTGCGGGGCAAGTCGAACCAAGAGATTGCTGACGAGCTATTCCTTGCCGTGGGCACCGTCAAGGCCCACATCCACAACATCCTGGTCAAAACCGAACAGCAAAACCGCACCACGCTCATCCTGCATTTTTGGAAACGTTAGCCTCCCAAAAAGGGACAGGTTTATTCTGGTAGGTTTTATCTGGACAAACGTCAGCCGCCACGGGGGAGTTGCCTTCCCTCGTGGCGGTCTTCTAGCAGAAAAACCAAGTGAGTAGGCTTTTTGCAGGAGGCCAAGCACGCCCCAAAACGCCACAGCTCTGACCTGCAGTTTTATAGATCATTTGTCGCGATGTGCTCGGCAGGTTCAAAAAAGTCTACTCACTTGTATCTGAGACGCACCAGATTGGCAAAAACCGCCGCGAAAGGGCCCCTGGTCCCTTCGCGGCGGTCATACGCCTCTGGTTTTGCGACGATTTTGCCCGCTTGTTACTCGCTGTAGCGCGTGGCTATGGCAGCTCGCACCATGCCGGTGCTCATGAGGTAGGTCACCAGGAAGTAGCCACCGTAGGCTGCCAGGAAGATTGCACAGGTGAGGCCCACGGTGCCGCCAATGCTCATATTTCCGAAAATGCTCACCAACTCGATGATCACCTTAAGTGCCACAAAGGAGTGCGCCAGGCCCACTGCCAGCGGGAACAGGAAGAATACCGCTTGCTGCGCCATCACCGAATGACGAATCTGGCGGTCCTCACAGCCGATCTGTGCCAGCACACGATAGCTGCGGCTGCCGTCGGCCACGTTGGAGAGTTGCTGGATCGACAGAATCGCCGCGCATGCAACGACCAATACAAAGCCGATGTAGATGGCTAGGTAGCTGATAAGACCGTTCATTTGCGCTGCTTGCGCGTACATCTCGGAGCGTGTGATGAAGGTTCCCCACGACCCCGGCTCCTTGCCGTCAACGAGCAGATTGTCGAGCACAGTGTATTTAATACTCTCGTCTGCCTCGGTCGTATCCATCCCCTGTTTGTAGTTAACGAGCAGGCTACTGGAATACGGCTGCAGATTAAGTTGGGACAACAGCTCGTCGGCAACGACGACGGTACCCGGATTACTGCCCATCGCCGAGTTGGCGATGGCCGCCGCATCTTCGTCCGACTTATCGGTTGCGGGCTTGAGCGTATGCCCGCCCAAGGTAAGGGCATGGCCGCCAGCCATATACTTGGTGTACAGGTCGACCAGCTCGCCGCTCATATCACACGTGAGCAGATACTGGTCGTGACCGATGTGCACCGGCTCCTCGCCCATCATCTGACGCAGTTTGTTGTACTGGCTCGCCGGCGTCACAAACAGACCCATCGTATCGGCATTGCTACCCCCGAACGCCTTGGGAAGCTTTTCGCCCATGGCCTTGCACATTTCACTTGGAGTCACCGAAGGATCCGAACCGCCAAGCGGGTAACTCAGATACGAATCGATCTGCACATGCTCACCGGCAACATCGGCAATATTGACCTTCTTGCCGGTCTCGTCGTTGTTGTCCGCCGACTTGCCCTTACGATCGCCGTGCCATGGATCGCCGTGCCATGCGGAGTACAAATCGACCGTACTATCGGCCAGCACCATGCGATCGGCTTCAGACGGATTGATGTACTCTTTGTAGTAGTCGAGCGTATCGGGCGTGTAATAGACATACGTCTGTGACACGTCAACAGGGTTATAGCGCTCCAGGTTTTCGTTCATCACATTGGCAATCGACATACCGCACGTCACCGAGGTGATGGCCAAAAACAGGAGCATCGCGATGACGCCCATCGAAAAGCACACCGTGTTGACCTTGGCCGCAAGCTGGCGCACGGTAAACATGTTGAGGCCGCGCCAATACACGCCGCGCAGGCTCTGCAGCAGCTTGATGAGCATGCCCGAGAGTCCCCCGAACAGGGCAAAGGTGCCCACGGTAACCATAGCGGTCGTAATGCCAAACTGGTTCATGGCCTCTTGCAGCTTGCTGTCCGTCGCGGTTAGCGGGAACCCATCACGTAGCAGACGGTAATAGGCCACGCCCACAAGCACCACGCCCACGGCAAAGATGGCAATCGCAATCCAGGGGTTGCGTGTCTTGATGCTCTCGTTGCGACGCTCGGCACCCATAAGCTCGATGAGTTTGGTACGACGCACGGCGCGAAGGTTCAGCAGTAGCGTGAGCACAAACATTACGAGCATGCAGGCAAGGGTCAGATTGAACGCATGCACCGAGAAAAAGAAGTGGAAATTGGCGATCTGCGTCTTAAAGAGCGAGGCCGTAAAGAACGTCATGAGCTGGGAGAGTCCCACACCCAGCACAATGCCGGCGACAAAGGCCACGACCGAGACAATCACCGTCTCGAGCGCCATGATCGTGGCGACGCGTCCACGCCCCATGCCGAGCACCTGATACAGGCCAAACTCCTTCTTGCGGCGTTTCATGATGAAGTTATTGGCATACACCATCAAAAAGGCCATGACACCGGCCAAAAAGTACGTCAGGTCGCCGAGCATGCTGCCCATAACCTGCGCCAAGCCCTTTTCATCGATGCCGGCGATGTCGACCTGCATCGAGATGGTGTTAAAGGCATAGAAGACCGTGACGCCCAGGGTGAGCGTCAAAAGGTAGACGAGGTAGTCGCGGCCGGCGCGGCGGACGTTACCCCAAGCGAGTTTACAGAGCATCGGAGCCCTCACCGCCCATCATGGCAACGACCTCCATAATGCGGTCGAAGAACTCTCGGCGGTCGATGTCGCCGCGGCGCAGCTCGGTGAAGATCTTGCCGTCGCGAATAAACAGCACACGGCTCGTGTAGCTGGCGGCAAAGCTGTCGTGCGTGACCATGAGCACGGTGGCGCGCAGGCGGCGATTGAGGGACTCCAGGCTCTCGAGCAGCAGGCGGGCGCTCTTGGAATCGAGGGCGCCGGTGGGCTCGTCGGCCATGATCATGGTGGGGTCGGTGACGAGCGCGCGAGCCGCGGCAACGCGCTGCTGCTGACCGCCGGACATCTGGTAGGGATACTTGTCGAGCACCTGGCTGATGGACAGGCGCGCTGCCACATCCTGCACGCGGGTCGAGATCTCTGCCGAGTTTGTGCGGGCGATGGTGAGCGGCAGGGCGATGTTCTCGCGTGCCGTGAGCGTATCGAGCAGGTTGGAGTCCTGGAAGATAAAGCCGAGCTCCTCGCGGCGGAACTGCGAAAGCTTGGCCTGCTTCATGCGCGTCACGTCCTGACCGTTAATGCGGATCGTGCCGCTCGTGGCGCTATCGATGGTCGAGACGCAGTTGAGCAACGTCGACTTGCCCGAGCCCGAAGCGCCCATGATGCCCACGAATTCCCCGCGGTTGACGGTAAAGCTGACGTCGTTGAGCGCGCGGGTCACGTTGCCCAGCGCTCCATATACCTTTTCGAGATGTGCGACCTCCAGTACCGGGGTCGCCATGTGCGTGGTTTGCATACCGAGTCCTTTCTTGCGATTAGTCTACGGCATCTATAGTCGCAAGAAGACGAGTCGGCTACCATCGATATGGCTTACGCTTGCCTTACCGTTGTGTAAGGTACGGGTAGCTAGCCTGTCACGTGTTGATGTTGAGAGAGGACTCCTGTTGAAGACTATTCATGTTGCCGCTGGGATCATTCGCAAGGATGGATCTGACGAGCTGCTTGCCGTGCAGCGCGGCTACGGCGACATGCGAGGACTTTGGGAGTTCCCGGGCGGCAAGCTCATGCGCGGCGAGTCGCCCGAGGACGCCGTACGCCGCGAGCTTATGGAAGAGTTGCAGGTAAAAGTCACCAACCTGCGTGATTTCTATACCGTTGAGTACGACTACCCCGATTTCCATCTCTCCATGGAGTGCTACTACTGCTCACTCGCCGATGAATCCGATGAGCCCCAGAAGCACGACCGCCAGCTCGATATCCGCTGGATTCCGCGCACCTCGCTTGCCACGGTGGAATGGATGCCCGCCGACAAGGGACTCATTGATGCCCTGATTGAGTTGAAGGAAGACCGGCTTGAGGCCAACGGCGCTGCCAACGACGCCGAGGCCACCGCGACCGACGAGCCCGCCACCAAGCCCAAGCGCGCACCTAAGCGCCGTAGCAAAAAGCACCCCAAACCAGGTCTGCTCGACGGCATCGATACCTCGGACCTTTCCGCCGACGAGCGCGAACTGGTGCGCCGTCGCGCCGCCATAAAAAAGTCCATGAAGGGCAACAAGCGTGCGAACACCAAACCCGAGCTGCTCGTACGTCAGCGCCTGCGCGCCGCGGGCCTCACGGGCTATCGTTTGGAATGGAAGGTACCCGGCAAGCCCGACATCGCCTTCCCCGGGCGCAAGATCGCCATCTTCGTCAACGGCTGCTTTTGGCACCGCTGCCCCAAGTGCAACCCTAGCCAGCCCAAGCGCAACGTTGAGTTTTGGGAGGCAAAGTTCCGTCGCAACGTCGAGCGCGACCACGCTGCCGTGGCAGCACTCACTCAAATGGGCTGGACGCCCATAACCATCTGGGAATGCGAGCTCAAAAAAGACCACATCGACGCCACGATGGAAAAGGTCATAGAGCAGGTGCGGGCCGCAAAGCCGCGGCGCTAGGAACGCGCCGTCCACACGCCCCACACAGGCGAGCCACATCCGCGCCACAAACCTTAGAAAGCCCTTAAGCCCCCAACCTTTCAAGAGTGTTATGCAATAGCTTTGACCTGCGGTTTCATGGTTACATCAAACCCAATTAAGCCTTTCTTTAGCGCTTTCTTATCTGCACTCGCGGCATAATACTGCCAGCGCACGGGACCTAGCAGCACACCCCGAGCGCAATCTTTTGGTGGACATCGAGGAGGCCGCATAAGCATGCATTCTTCCAATGACGCAGCACAGCAGCCATCCCTAACACATGCAGACCTTTTCTCCTTCCCCCCGACACAGAGAAACGGCCTCCTCGACTCCCCCACCACAAAAGCCAAACGCTCTGCAGACCAACACCTCAACCTGCAGACATCCTTCGAAAAACTCCAAGCCTCACTAGACCAGGCATTCCCCAACCAAGCCCGGGCATACTAATCCCCCATCAGCAAAGAAGCCCTAACGCCCCACCCATTTCCGCCCTAACGCCACAAGGGCGACGACCTCGAGTAGGTCAACCTGGGAGGGACCAGGGCTTAGTTCCCCAATCTTTCCGCAGGGGGCAAAAAGCCTCGCCGCACGAAGTGCGCAGCGAGGCTTTTTGCATGCCCGAGGACGATTGGGGAACTAAGCCCTCGTCCCTCCCCGGGATATGTAGCGAGTCGGAGTACCCTTGCTGTTACTCTGCTTTGCCCACAGAGTTGAGGTTGGTCATGCGGATCTTAACCAGCTCGGTGATCTCACGCATGCCCTCCTTGGCCGGCTTCTTGGGGTCGAAGCAGGCGGGGTTCTCGGCCATGTAGGCCATGAAGCCCTTGGTGTAGGCCTGACGCAGCTCGGTGGCGTAGTTAACCTTGCAGATGCCGTTCTTCACAGCCTCGGCAACCTGCTCATCGGGCACACCGGAGGTGCCGTGCAGGACCAGCGGCACGTCGACGGCGTCGCGGATGGCCTTGACCACGGACTGCTCGATGTGCGGATCGCTCGTGTACACACCGTGGCTGGTGCCAACGCCAATTGCGAGGGAGGTGCAGCCGGTACGCTCGACGAACTCCTTGGCCTCGGCCGGATCGGTGTAGGGGCTCTCGCCCTCAACCGCGGGACCGTCGTCCTCCTTGCCGCCAACCTTACCGAGCTCAGCCTCGACGGGCACGCCCATGGCGCGGCCAGCGTCGGCGACGGACTTGGTCAGAGCGATGTTGTCCTCGAAAGACTCGTGCGAACCGTCAATCATGACAGAGGTGTAGCCAGTGCGGAAAGCCTGCATGCAGCGGTCATAGCCATCGCCGTGATCGAGGTGCAGAGCGACGGGCACGGAAGCGCGCTCGGCGGCAGCCTTGACCATGCCGTAGAAGTAGTCCAGACCAGCGGTCTTGATGGTGCCCGGGGTGGTCTGCATGATGACGGGGGACTTGGTCTCCTCGGCAGCAGCCAGAACGGCCATAACAAACTCGAGGTTCTCAACGTTGAACGCGCCGACGGCGTAGTGGCCGGCCTGAGCGTCCTTGAGCATCTTTTCGGTGGTAACAAGTGCCATGAGCGTTTGCTCCTCTCCCTCGCCCGCATCTGGACATCGGGCGTAGTTGTTCACAAGGCGTTTTACCTTGCGTTTTGCTGCGCTCATTGTATGAAATTCAGCGTCTTTGCATGTGCGAGATATTGAGCCCATGCAGGTCAATACCGTCGTTTTTGAAAAGTAAACGGAAGGAATTGGGGCCGGGCGGGCGTGTTCGATATTGAATTTTGGGCGTTCAGCGTCTTTCTTTTATAGAAAAGATAAGTAATCGAAAGGCGTTTTCTTACTCAAAAAGAAAATGAACGAAAATAGAGTCAACACAATTCCTGCAAATTTGGCCGAGAATGGAGCAGCTATGGCCCACGCAACAACCCGAGCCTTCGCCGATGAGCGTCGTGCCGCCATCATGGAAATGCTTGAGCATAATGCCTCGGTGCAGGTAGCAGAAATCGCCCAGACCTTTGGCGTGTCCTCCGTTACCGCCCGCGCCGACCTGGACGCGCTCGCCGAAGCAGGCAAGCTGCGTCGCACGCATGGTGGCGCCGTATCGCTCCACAAGCGTCTGACTGTTTCCACGCAGGATCGCCGCATCAATGTCAACGTCGCCGCCAAGCAGGCCATCGCGCAAAGCGCCATCGAGCTCGTCAATGACGGCGACACGCTGCTCGTTGACTCGGGCACCACGGCGCTCGAGTTCGTCCGGCTCCTCGATCAGCGCGACGGCATCACCGTTATCACGGCCGACATTACCATCGCCGATTACATCGACGAAAGCATGCCCTCGGTCGATGTCGTCATGCTGGGCGGGGCGCTGCGCAAAGGTCATCGCTATCTGTACGGCCCACTTACCATGCAGGCGCTCCAAATGGTCCACGCCGATCTTGCCGTCATGTGCCCCGGCGCCTTTGTCTCCAGCTGCGGCTTTACGACCGACTTTCCCCAGATGGCCGAGACTAAAACGGCTATGATCGCCGCGGCCCATCAAAGCGTCGCCCTCATGGACGCCAGCAAGGTTAACGGACGCGGCATGTACCGCTTTGCCGAGCTGACCGATGTCGACGCCATCGTGATGGACCGAGACTCCGAAGGCGCCGTCGCCACCTCAATCGCCAAGACCGCCGACGGCGCACGTCCAGCACTCATCATCGCCGCCAACTAAATAAAAACCACCACAAAGGTGCCTGTCCCCTTTGTGGTGGTTGTGATGGCTGAGCGTCAAAAGTGAGCGTGTCGCTACTTGGACAGCTCGTCGGCGAGGGCCTCGATCTGGGCGCGCGAGGCTTCGTTGAGCGAGCCCAGCACAGTCACCTTGTTCTGCGTCAGGGTGATGTCCTTCATGCCCTCGAGCTCCTTGGTCATAACCTTGGCAGCCGCGGGTGCCCAAGAGCCGGCCTCGACGAGCGCCACCGTACGGTTCTGGTAGGCGTGCTCGGCGAGCGTATGGATGAAGGTGCTCATGCACGGGAAGATCTCGCCCTGATAGGTGATGGAGGCGAGCACCAGACGGTCGTAGCGGAACGCATCCTCAACGGCCTCGGCCATGTCGTCACGAGCCAGGTCAAAGACGGAGACCTTCTGGCCGCGAGCCTCAAGCGCAGATGCGAGCTCCTCGACGGCAGCCTTCAGATGCCCGTACACGCTCGCATAGGCAATCGTGATACCCTCGTCCTCGGGCTGATAGCTCGACCAGGTGTTATAGGTGTCGAGGTAGTAGCCCAGGTTCTCAGTCAGCACGGGGCCGTGGAGCGGGCAGATAATCTGGATGTCCAGGTCGGCGGCCTTCTTGAGGACGGCCTGCACGAACTTGCCGAACTTACCGACGATGCCAAAGTAGTAACGGCGCGCTTCGCAAGCCCAGCCCTCGGGATCCTCGATGTCGTTGGCGCCAAACTTGCCAAAACCGTCGGCACTAAAGAGCACCTTGTCGGTGGACTCGTAGGAGAAGAGCACCTCGGGCCAGTGAACATTGGGGGCACCGACAAAGGTTAGGCTGTGGCCGCCCAGGTCGAGCACGTCGCCATCTTTGACGACCATCTTGCGCTCGGGGAAGTCGGTGCCAAAGTAGTTGACCATCATACGGAAGGCGCCCATGCTGGCAACAATCTGCGCCTGGGGATAGCGCTCCATAAAGGCGGCGATGCCGGCGGAGTGATCGGGCTCCATGTGATGGACGATCAGGTAGTCGGGCGTGCGGCCATCGAGCACGGCCTCGGTGGCCGAGCCACTCGTCAACAAAACCGCCGTCGACTGAATCGGCGACAGCGATCTTTTCGCCCAAGATAACGTAGCTGTTGTATGCCATGCCGTTCTCGGACACATCGTACTGGCCCTCGAACAGGTCAATGTCGTGATCGTTAACGCCAATGTAGCGGATATCCTTGGTGATCTCCATCAGGCAAAGCCTCCTAGATAGACAAAAGAACCCGTCTATCATAACACTCGCCTTCATAGCCACGGCTATCCGTCAGCATCCTTACCGATTGTAATTGAGGCGGAATATACTGCCGTTGACCTGCACAAACTATGCGCGCAGTATCGCCGTGCTATGTCGAATAATGAGCTGGCCGGGAATACGAATGGCAACGGTTTTGTCCGTTGCCCCCGCCTTGGGAACCGCGTGCTCGAACACCTCGCGTCCACGCTGATGCAAATCGAATCGAACGGTCGTGAGCTCGTTGTGTGCCACAAAATCATCGAGCGAATCGTCGACGCCCACCACGCTCACGTCCTCGGGCACGCGCAGACCGCTATCGCGCAGCGCTGCAATCGCACCATTTGCCATCTGGTCGTTTGCCGCGTAAATCGCCGTCATGGTGCGATCGTGCTCGGCCAGGTACCTGCCGGCCTCGTAGCCGCTGTTGGCAGACCAGTCGCCCTCGAGCGGCTCTGCCGGCTCGATGTGTTTACGCTCGAGTGCATCCTGCCAACCGGCGCGACGAAATTGCTCGTCGACCGAGAATGACGGGCCGCCAATATAGCGAATCTGCTCGTGCCCTAGCTCAAACAGGTGATCCATAAGCAATAGCGAGCAGCCGTAATGGTCGGAATCGACCGTGGTCACCCGCGGGTGCGCGTACATGGTAACGATGACCGTGCCAATGCCCGGCAGTGGATCAAACGTCTCAAAATCGGGCGCCATGCGACTCATACCGATGATGATGCCGTCCACCGGCAATGCGGCCATACGACGCGTGGCCTCGGCAAGCGAAAACTCCTCGGTCTTGGACATCTCGACCAGCGTGATGGCGCAATTATGCTCGCGAGCAGCGCTGGCGATGCCGTCGATCATTGAGAGGTTGCCGAACTTGGTGACATCGTTGACGCACAGGCCGACCGAATGATAACGGCCGTCGCGCAGCGAGCGACCGGCATAACTCGGACGAAAGCCGAGCTTTTGCATAGCGGCCTGTACGCGCTGGCGCGTCTGCTCGTTAACGTTAGGCAAGCCGTTGGCGACGCGCGAAACCGTCTGCTGCGAAACGCCGGCAGCGCGGGCGACGTCGGCCATGGAGACCGGACGCGAACTGGTATCGTTGGACGGGCGCCTTGCCACAGGATCACCTTCACCCTTGCGAGATCTGAATAGCGTGAATGCCGGCCCGGGCAGAAATACATCCCGCGCCGAGGCCCGCTATCGTCGGACGCATGTTAACGTACTCTACTTTTTCTATCTGCATCTCTTCTGCTTTATAAGTCCATACGGCAGTACCGTTCACGGCTGAATTTCTACCGATTACCAGATTCTCAAAAAGTGACAAGCGATGTGTTATGAGTACGTTAACATAGCCCGTAACGTGCGGTATCGTGAACACTTGGTTCATGCCGCTTTAAGTTGTTAACGTACTCATAACGACGCAAAACCCACCCGGGCGCGCCAAGGAAAGGACTCCCATGACCACCCCCGACGAAAAGACATTCGCCACGCTCACCAAGCTGTTCGAGGAGGAGTTTGGCCCCATCGGCGACCGCCAGGTGCTCTACGTGCACGCGCCCGGCCGCTCCGAGATCAGCGGCAACCACACTGACCACGAGGGTGGCCACGTTATCGCCGGCTCGCTCGATGTCGCCGTCGACGGCATCGCCGTGGCAACCGATTCCAACAAGGTTCGCGTAGCCGACGAGGGCTATCCCACGTTTGAAATCGCGCTCGACACGCTAGACGTTCAGGAGTCCGAGAAGGGCACGTCCGCGAGCCTCGTCCGCGGCATGGCCCACGAAATCGCTGCTCTGGGCGTTGAGCCCCAGGGCTTCGACTTTGCCTTCACCTGCTCCGTCCCCTCGGGCGGCGGTCTTTCGAGCTCCGCTGCTGTCGAGGCGGCATACGGTCGCGCCATGGAGACGCTCTGGGACGCACCCGCCATCGAGCCCGTCGCGCTCGCCCAGATGAGCCAGCGCACCGAGAACAACTATTACGGCAAGCCCTGCGGTCTGATGGACCAGGCCGCCGTTTGCTTGGGCGGCCTCGCCTACATGGACTTTGAGGATCAGGCTCAGCCTAAAACCCAGAAGCTCGAGCTCAACTTTGAGGATCACGGTTATGCGCTCGTGCTCGTTAAGGTCGGTGCCGACCACGTGGCCGCCACCGACGACTACGCCGCCGTTCCGCGCGAGATGCAGGACGTCGCTGCCGAGTTTGGCAAGGCACGCCTGTGCGAGGTAAACGTGGCGGACTTTGACGCCAAGCTCCCCGAGCTGCGCGCCAAGCTGGGCGACCGCGCCTGCCTGCGCGCCGTTCACTACTGGTACGAAAACGGCCTGGTCGATAAGCGCTGGGCAGCGCTCAACGCCGGCGACATCGATCAGTTCCTGGTCCTGACGCGCGAGTCCGGCGCCAGCTCTGCCATGTACCTACAGAATGTCGTTGCCAAGCTGGGCTCCGAGCAGCCCTCGATGTATGCCCTGGCACTGGCCGAGCACGTGCTCGACGGCCGTGGCGCCGTCCGTATCCACGGTGGCGGCTTTGGTGGCACCATCCAGGCCTTCGTGCCGCTCGACCTGGTCGACACCTTTATCACCAAGATGAACGGCTGGCTGGGCGAGGGCTCTGCCCGCCACTACGCAATTTCTGACAAGGGGGCTTACGCGGCATGGCTGTAATGACTGACGTGCGCGAGGCCGCGCAGAACCTGATCGAGTACGCTATCCACCGATCGATGATCGGCCAGGACGATCGCATCTGGGCGTATAACACCATTCTCGAGTGCATCGGTGCTACGGGCCCGGCGCTCGACATGGCCTGGGCGCTCCAGGTCGAAAAACTCTCGCTCTTGCACCCCGACACCCTGCCCAACTTTGACCTTGAAGGCACACTTGCCGCGCTTGCCGAGGCGGCTGTTGCCAACGGCGCCGCCGAGGACACGGCATCGGGCCGCGACCGCATCGCCATGCGCATCATGGGCGCGCTCATGCCAAGGCCTTCGGTTGTAAACGAGGAGTTCAACGGACGCATGGGCGTCAACGAGCCCCGCGCCGCGACCGACTGGTTCTACGGTCTGTGCTGCGACGCCGGCTACGTGCGCCGTGCCGCCATCGCGCGCAACATCAAATGGAGCACCCCCACCAACTGGGGCGACCTCGAGATTACCATCAACCTGTCAAAGCCCGAAAAGGACCCGCGCGATATTGCCGCGGCCGGCGCCGCCAAAAACACGGGCGAGAAGTATCCCGCCTGCCAGCTCTGCATCGAAAACGAAGGCTATCCCGGACGCTCCGCTGCAGCCGACGGCGGCGCCCATCCCGCCCGCCAGAATCTGCGCGTTATCCCCATTAAGCTCGACGGCGAGCGCTGGGGCTTCCAGTACAGCCCGTACGCGTACTTTAACGAGCACTGCATTGCCATGAGCTCTGAGCATCGTCCGATGCACGTCGACCGCAAGGGTCTGACCTGCCTGCTCGACTTTGTGGACCTGTTCCCGCATTACTTTATTGGCTCCAACGCCGACCTGCCCATCGTGGGCGGCTCGATTCTGTCGCACGACCACTTCCAGGGCGGCGCGCACGAGTTCCCCATGATGCATGCCGCCGAGGTCTCGCAGTTTAGCGTGCCCGGCTTTGACCAGGTCAGCGGTACCGTGTTGCAGTGGCCGCTTTCGGTGCTGCGACTGCGCTCGCACGACCGCGCCCAGCTGCTCGACGCCGCCGAGAAGATCATCCTCGCCTGGCGCGAGTGGACCGATGAGTCGGTGGGCGTCATCGCGCACACAGCCGACGGCGTGGCGCACAACACCGTGACGCCCGTCATCCGCCGCGTCGACTCGCGCGGCAATGCCGGCGGCGAAGTCTACGAGGCCTACCTGGCGCTTCGCTGCAACATCACGACTGACAAGCATCCGCTGGGCGTATTCCACCCGCATGCCGAGTACCACCACATTAAAAAGGAGAACATCGGCCTGATCGAGGTCATGGGCCTGGCCATTTTGCCGCCGCGCTTGGTTCCCGAGCTCGGCGCTGTCCGCGAGCACTTGCTGGCAGCCAAGGCCGATGCCAGCTACGACCTTGCTAGCGCGCTCGAGGGCGATGATCTATGCCGCAGCCACGCCGCATGGGCCGAAGACGTTTTTGCCCGCCGCGCCGACGAGCTTACGGCGGACAACGCCATCGACATCCTGCACGAGGAGGTGGGCGTGGTGTTTGGCCACGTGCTCGACAACGCCGGAGTCTTTAAGTGGGACGAGGCAGGACGCGCCGCCCAGCAGCGCTTTATCGGCTCGCTGTAGCAGCGAGTCCGAACGCACGCACTCAACGAATAGCGCCTACGCGACAGCGGCGCCCGCCGG
>OLQO01000686.1_pt1 | contig 26506 bp, 21 predicted proteins | sample 1672281 | NCBI WGS metagenome assembly OLQO01 (sample SAMEA3136667, study PRJEB25190) | human gut metagenome | biome: human gut; feature: human-associated habitat; material: faeces | place: Austria | collected 2013
TCTGGACAAACTCGATACGGTTGTTCTTGGAATAGTCCGCGATCGCCCGAAGGGTATCGGCAATCAGAGTAAGCACCGCTTCGGCGCGGATTCGATGTTGCGTGGCACAAAGTGTCCCGATAGGATATTTTCCGTACTGACTGCAAGTGTACTGCGGAATACGCTTGCCGTTACAGGTACGGTGGACATACATCTTGCCGCCGCAGTCGGCGCAGTACATCAGCCCGGTCAGCGGGTGCGCCTCGCCCCAGCCGTCCGGGTAGCGTTTTACATTCGCCCGGATGCGCTGCACGTTGTCAAAAGTCTCTTGGTCGATAATGGCTTCGTGGGTGTTTTCAAAGATCGTCCACTCGCTCTCTGGAACATAGTGGCTTTTCTTGTCCTTGAAATGCTTGCGGGTCTTGAAATTGATGGTATGCCCTAAGTATTCGCGCTTCTTCAAGATATTGACGATTGTGGAAGAACCCCAGCCGTAAATATCCTTGACGCTTTTCCCTCTGTTCACGCCCTCGCCATGGCGGGCAAGGTGAACGGAGGGGATTTCCACTTTCTGCTGCTGCAAAATCTGTGAAATCTGATAAGGACCGTAACCCGCCATCGTGAGTGCAAAGATTCGTCGCACGACTTCTGCGGCTTCCTCATCAACCAGCCAATGCGTCCGGCTTTCATCCCAAAGGTAACCATAAAGGACAGTGCCGGTCAAATGCTTACCGCTCATGCCTTTAGCCTTGAATACGGATTTGATTTTCTTGCTGGTGTCCCGCGCATAATACTCGTTCATAATGTTGCGGAAAGGGGTGAAATCATCATCGCCTCTGATGCTGTCCACACCATCGTTAATAGCGATTAGACGAACGCCTTTCACGCGCAGAATCTCCATAATCTGCCCAACCTTGAGATAGTCGCGTCCCAATCGGCTCATATCCTTGATGATAATCGCTTCTACATGATCGGCTTCAACCTCTTTCATCATAGCGTTAAAACCGGGACGGTCAAAGCAGGTGCCGGAAATTCCATCGTCGGTGAAGTGCGTAGGGTTGGGAAAACCATTCTGGCGCGCGTAGTCCTCCAACATCTGCTTTTGGTTGGATATGGAGTTGCTTTCGCCTTGCAGCTCGTCGTCACGAGAAAGCCGCTCATAGAGGGGTGTGATTTTCGTTTTCAGCATATCGTTGTCCTCCTTTACGAAAAATGCTCTAAGTGCCTTCACTAATCATGAGAAAATCTCGTGATTAAGAGGGTACTTAGAGCATACAACTCCCGCCGCCAGCTTATATTTCTTATACTGCCGCACAGCAAAGTGTTCCGGTTCGCGTTCTTCCAGTGCTTCAAACATCAAATCGACGGGATTCTTGAAATCTTCGTCGTCCTCCCTAACCTCCATCGCGTTAATCATGCTGACCAGCATCGCAAAGTTTCGGTCTTCTTCCGGAACAACGCCATACAAATAGCCGATCAGGGCGGTATAGAGCAGCGTTTCCGCCTTTTCCCAGAAGGGGTCGTTGCTTTTACCCTCTCCTTTTGTATTGAGAATCAGGCAATTTACCAGTTTCAAAATATCCTTTTCGCTATGGATATACGCCAGCGGATTATAGTTCATCGACTTTTTGAAATTGATTGTGTTGAGTACCTTGATGCGGTAGCCGCTTCGTTGAAGCAAGCTGCCGCATTCAACGAGGATGCTGCCCTTCGGGTCGGTCACAACGAACGAGCAGGGATATTTATCCGACACGCATTGCATGAGATTCGGTTTGACGAAAAATCTCGTCTTGCCGCTGCCAGAGCCGCCGATAATCAATACGTTTTTGTTGCGGGCATACGCCGGGTTCTTCGGGCGGCTGCTCATCGTGAGCCGTTCCGTCTGCGTCAGAATCACGTTGTTGGCAAACACGGGATCGATAAAGGGCTTGATATCCTCCGGCGTACCCCAGCGAGCCGAGCCATACTCACGCCCTTTACGATACTTCTTTTTTTCACTGTCTTTAATGAAAATGAACAAACGAAAGCCCGCGCCCAGCAGCAGCCCGATGCATAAGTCATACAGCTCAAAGCTCGGCAGGGGCGACGCGAACGACGCAGACAGGCTGTCCATCAGGGTTAGCAGCTTATGCGCCGCATCCGTTCCTTCTGCCAGCCGCCATGCCTGTCCGATTTTCGTCGCGTAGAGCGCAATCAGCAGATACGGCAGCTCATGCAGCCATTTTCTTTTCATCGCGTCCTCTCCCTTTCCGCCTTGCGCGTCGGGGCAGTCCGGGCGACCCTTTCCTTCATCTCATTCAGGATTTCCATCAGAGACGGGTGCTCTGCCTGACGAACGCGCCGATCTGTATATTCCTGAAAAGCTGCCGTCAGCGCGTCCGCGTCGCGGGCTTTAAAGAAAACGAGATATTTCGTTTCATCACTTTTCGCCCTCTTGACGGCGAAGTCCACGCCATATTTACGCGCAATGCGTTCAAAGGCATGGATATCGGGATCGTCGATCTCGATGTTGGTCATGCCCTGATTTTGCCGTGCAAGCTGTCGGACAGACTGCTTGCCATGCGGCACAGTCAATTTGCCGTGCATGGCGTGAAGCAGCTTCGCTATGCCGTTTTTCATTACCCTTCCTGAGAATTTGCTCGCATGAAATGCCATCGTAACGGTGCGCATTTCAACTTCTTCCTGCAAGAAAATCAACTCCTTTCTCTGGTTTTACAGGCGGTTCACGGCGGAACCGCCAGCCTGTGCAGCAAATACCTCATCTTACTTTTTCCTCCGTTTCCTGTCCGCCAGCCTGCGCCCGATCAGGATAATTCCTGCAAGCAGCAGCAGTGCTGCGCCCTCCATCATCATTGGGGTCAGCTCGATATCCACGCCGGTCTGAATGTCGGGCTTTTCATCTTCCTTTTCGTTGACAAGGCAGGGCATTTCTTCGGGAACGACGTAGCTTTCGTCGATGGTAAACGTCAGCGTTTCCTCGGTTTTCACATAGCCTTGGAGTGCTTCGGTTTCGCGGACGACGTACTGACCATCATCGAGATTTTCAAGCAGCACCGTACCGTCCTCGCCGCTCTCCATCTCGCGCAGCACATTTCCATCTGCATCTTCCAGCACGAATTTCACGCCGGAAAGCGGATTGCCGTCACCGTCCATCTTCATGAACATATAGCTGTTTAGCACGTTGACCAGCGTAATCGGCTCAGGCTGCACGAAGTCCTCGCCGATATGCAGCAGCATGTCCTCCATGCGCCTGTATCCATTGGGCGCAGCGGTTTCGCGGATAATCCAGTCGCCGTAGTCGATGTGACGGAAGATAAATTCGCCGTTTTCGTCGCTCGCAGCCACTTCGGTCACGACGTTGGTCGCGGCGTTAATCAGGCTGAACTCCACGCCCGCAAGCGGTCTGCCGGATGTATCCACCTTCTTATACGCAAGGCGCATCGGCGTATTGGTGACGGTTTCCAGCGGCTCGTTCGGGTTGACAAACGTACCGTCCACCGTCAGATGAACATACACGGCGGCTTTGAAATAGCCGGGGAACGGCTGGGTTTCCTCGACGGTATATCTGCCATACGGGATTTTCTCAAACGTCACCAACCCGTTTGCGTCCGACACGGCGGTCATCAGGCGCGTGCCTGTTTCCGTAACCATCGCAAATTCCACGCCGGAAAGCGGCACGCCGTTTTCGTCCTGCTTGCGGAGCTGTACGCGGGTATAGTCGTCCCGCAGCATCGTGTTACCCGTGACATTTCCCTGCTCGTCCACCGTGAAGCGCGTTTCGGCTTCATTGAGCGCATAGCCGCTCGGCGCAAGGATTTCGCGGAAGGCGTATGTTCCCGGCGTAACGGGGATATCCGGGATTTCGCCGTTCGCGTCGGTCGTCGCGCGGTAAATCACCTCGCCCTGCTCGTTTCTGACCTCAATTTGCACGCCCGGAACGGTTTTTGCGCCGGTGATATCGGTTTTGGTCAGCGTCACGGGCGTATAAATCAGCTCGTCATAGATGGGCTGCGCCAGCTCGACGCGGATCACCATGCCGCCGCCCGGCTCAAGCGTAATCGGGAAACGGTTTGGATTGAGCTTCCAGCCTGTCTTGGCTTGCAGCTCGCGCACATAGTAGTCGCCATGCGGAAATGTGCCGTCGAACGTCAGTCTGCCGTTTTCATCAGTCGTGCCGACAGCCACAAGCGTATCTGCCAGCAGGGTCACGCCGTTTTCATGGATATCCCGCTCGCTGAACAGCCCGAACACAAAGCCTTCGCCCGGCTCGCTGTGCAGCGTCCGCAGCACTTCACCGTTTGCTTCCGTCGTGCGAATGACTTCGGCTTCTTTGTGCAGCGTAATAGCGGCGGGAAGATAGGTATTGCCGACCTCCACGCAGATCTGCACCAGCGGAGTCTGATCGTCCGCATACGCCAGCTCGATTTCGCGCGGCGCATCATCCGGCGCGTATCCTTCCGGCGCTTTGACCTCGGTCAGCGTATATCTACCCAGCGGCAGAAGTTTGGACGCATCCTCGCCGCCTGCCGTCGTGATAATCGTATCGACCAGCTCACCCTCGGCGTACCACGCCGTTCCGTCTCTGCCGACGATCTCCTCAGCGGCACGCAGTTCAAAGACCGCGCCTGCCAGATTCCGCCGTTCATACACCGGCTTCTGCACCGCATAGCCGTATGCGTCCACGGTTTCAAAGCCGACGAGCATATCGCCGGTCTTTTGCACGAGAATCTGTCCCTTGACCGGCTCATCCTGCATTTCGACGTTCAGTTCATACGTCTGTCCCGGCTCGTCGCCGTCATGCCCGATCATCACGGGCAGGGATTCTGTCCGAATCAGGTATCCTTCCGGCGCGGAAATCTCCTCGATGTAGTACAAGCCCCACCCGAGCGTTTCCGGCAGGGTCACGCCGCCCGTTTCATCCGTGGTGAACGTGTCGATCTCCTTTTCGGTCGGGTAATGCACCGTCTGGCGCACCGTTTCGCCGTTCGCGTCCTTGAGCTTAAACGACGTATGCGCCAGCGTGACGACCCTGCCCGTTTCGCGATCCGTCTTGAGGATACGCAGGCGGTAGAGAATCGGACGGTCGCTGAGTGTCAGCGGCGGCGGGTTCTGTATATCCTCCGTCCCGTCGATTTCAAACTCAATCGCGCCTTTGATTTCATAGCCCTCTTTGCCCTTCGTTTGCTCCAGCACATAGATGCCGTAGGGCAGTGCCTTGGTCTTGGCGTATCCGCGCTTATTCGTCATCAGATGATCGCGCTCAAACGGACGCGCGTTTTCATAGCTGCCTGCACTTTTGAGATACACGTTGAACTCTGCGCCCGCTTCCGGCTGCTCGACGCGATCCGGGGCAGGGTCGTCGTGGTCGTCGCCTAAAATCTTGACGATAGCCTGCGCCCCCAGCCGGATGGTGTTGGTTTTCAGCCCTTCATATTCCACGACGGCTTCTTCAGACTGCCCTGCGGCGCTGACGGTATCGACGAAGATGTGTTTTTCGCTCGGATGATAGCCCTTTGGCGGGGTCAACTCCACGATTTCATACAGCCCCGGCCACAACTCGCCCGTTGCAGCACTCGCATCCTCGCCCGCCGTCGTCAGCACATCCACGACGGTATCGCCTTTTTTGAACAGAACGTTGCCCTGTCTGTCCTTGATTGCCGCGCCCGCCAGCACCTGAAAGACCGCGCCGGTCAGCTCGCCGTCGCCGCGTGATTTCGGCGGGTCGATGTTCGCCTGTCTGGGCAGGGTCTTTCGATTTTTGCTGTTGGGGTTATCGCCTGCATATTCGTCCTTATCGCGCTTATAAATCCTGATTTTGGCCCGAATAGGCTGATTCGTCGCCGCAAGGTCGGTCGTTTCGTCGGGCTTGACCGTCGCATCCAGCGCGATTTCTTCAAAAACGTAGCCCTTTGTCGCGCCATGCTCGCGCACGATGTAGCGTCCCTTGCGCAGCGGCTCGGAGATTGCCACGCCGTCCGCGCCGGTCGTCATGCTGCCGACAAGCGCATTTCCGTATTCGTCGTTTTCATAGATATCAAACTTCACGCCCGCAATCGGGTTGCCGTTTGCCCGGTCGGTTTTAGTCAGGCGGATAAAGCCTTTGGTCGGCTCATTTTCGACTTCCAGCTCGCAGGTTTTGAAGTTTTCCTCGTCAATGACGATATCCGCCGAAAAGCCCGCGTCCACGAAATGCTCCGGCACTTTGCTTTCCGTCACGCGGTAGGTTCCCCACGTCAGCCAGCCGGTTTCGGCAACGCCGTCTGCATCCGTCGTAATGACCGCGACCACCTCGCCGTCGCCCGCTCCTTGATGGGATGGCAGACCGCTGATCCGCGTGACGGTAAACTCCACGCCTGCCAGCAGCTCTTTTGTGAGCTGATCCCGCTTGACGATCCTGATCCTGCCCTGAATCGGCTGATTGCTCGCGCCCAGATATGTCGTTTCATCCGGATTCACCGCCGCGTCCTGCTGCGCCAGTTCCGCCACATAGCCCGTCGGGTTTTCATGCTCGCGCACGGTATATTGTCCCTTGAACAATGCGGACGACGTTGCCGCACCGTTTGCGTCCGTGGTCATTGTGCCGACAACGTTGCCGCCCGCGTCCACGATATCGAACTGCACACCCTCAATCGGTCTGCCGTCCAGCGCGTCGGTCTTGACGATCTGGATGAAGCCCTTCGTCGGCTCGTTTTCGACCTCGATGAGATAGGTCTTTCCGTTTTCCGTGCAGTCGATTTCGGTTGAAAAGCCGCTGGTTTCATAGTGTGCGGGAACTTTGCTCTCCGTCACGCGATACCGCCCATAATCCAGCCAATCCGTTTCGGCATTGCCGTTTGCATCGGTGGTCAGCACGATGGGCGTTCCCGTTCCGTCTGTGCGTGTAATGGTAAACTCCGCGCCTGCCAATGGTTCTTTCGTCAGGCTGTCCGTCTTGGCGATACGGATTCTGCCCCGAATCCGTTCATCCGCGAACGCCGCGCCCGTCGTTTCGCCTGCCGTGACGGTCACGCTCTGACTATCCGGCACAGCGACGAGATATCCCGTCGGCGCGTTGATTTCGCGCACGGTATAATTTCCTGCCGGAAGGTTATCAAAGTGCGCCGCACCGTCCGCGTTTGTGGTCTGCGTCGCCACAACTGTGCCGGAAGCGTTCGTCAGCTCGAACGTCGCGCCCGCCAGCACCGCGCCGCTTGCCGCATCCGTCTTGGTCACGACCAGTGCGCCGTTCGGCATATCGAAGCGGATTTCCGTGGACTTGAGCGGATACGGCGATCCCCGCTGCGGAATGACGACCTTCTGCACATTCGCATCCGGCACGGCGACCAGAAAATTGGCTTCCAGCTCTTCCGTCGAAACGGATTCCGCGGTAAAAGAAAAACCGCTTCCTGTTTGGGAAACGGTAATGGTGTCGCCGCTGTTCAGATAGACGTATGTGCCGTCCTCGCCGCCCGTATAGCCGGTAATCGTTCCGACCGAGCGGCGGATGCGGATACGCGGCGCGTCTGTGGTCAGCGTCGCCGTGCCGGTGCATACGCCGTTGGCGACGGAGACGGACACGTTCGACACCGTGATTTCGCCCGTCATTTGCGCATAGGTCAGGGCGTTTGCCGCCAGCCAACGTGCATATTCGAGATATTCCTTCGGCGCTTGTCCCGTCGCGCGGTAAAACTCGTCCATGTGCCAGTAATCGCGGACGTATTGCGCCCCTTCCAGCTGCTTGATGACTTCTCGAATCGCAAACTGTCCAGCCGCTCTCGACCATTCCAGACATTCATCCTCGTAACGGTCAAGCCCCATGTAGGGGAATGTGTGCCGTAGCACCCAGCCGATGGCGTGCATCGTCTTTTCGCCGTATATGATGCCGGAGTAGCCTGCCGTCTGTTCATACTGCGCCAAATCGACGACCTTATACGGACCTTCCGGGTTGTTCTTGATGCCGGGGCTGTTCATCGTATGCTCAAGGCAATAGACGACATGCTCGTTGATATAGTGCTGAGTTGCGTAGATCGCGCCGTAGTTTTTCAGTGACGCAATCTGCACGTCGTCATGCACGGAATAAGCGTACACCGTCTGTCCCGCGTAAAACTCGCCCGTGTTGCCGCTGAGCGTCTGTAATCTTGGCGAGGTATCTGCCGCGTACAGCTCCACCGGCGTAAACGGGAAGGCATAAGCCGTCACGTCATAATCCGCCGCGTCGGACGGCTGGGTTTCCTCCGCCAGCACCCACACCGTCGCCGTATCCGTCCACGCCATCTCGCCATCGGGTTCTTCCTCGCCGTACAGATAGCTCACCAGCAGCCATGTTCGTCCCATGCCGTCCTGCCAGACTTCCTCCACCCTGACGTTTGCGGTGCGGACAAAGTTACCGTCGTACAGCTCGCCATACTCTGTGTCCGCCGTTTCGTCCACATCCAAAAACACGCGCGTGTTTTCCGTGACGAGAACGAACATGCCCGCCTGATACGCCGCTTCAGGTTCAGGCGTTGGCAGGGGGTCTTCCGTAACCTGCGGAGTTGGCTGTTCCGTATTTTCTGACGTTTTGGTCGGAGTATCCGTCGGCTCGATGGGAAGCTCCGGCTCTGCCGTTACTTCCGGCGGTTCGCTCGGCAGTTCCGGCTCGTTCGGAAGCTCTGCTTCCGCGCCAGTCGCTTGAGCAAGCCCCGATTCTTCCGCCCATGCCGGCGCGGGCAGCGCCGCCGTCAGCATCGTCAGCGACAGCAGCAAAGATAAAAGACGTTTGATTTTGTGTTTCATAAGTTCCTCCTGCTTTTTTCAAGTACAGCCACGACTGCAAGCCGTCCCGCTTTGCCGCTATAGCTTCGGTCACATGTTATCAGCGTGAGAATGGAATTCTCCGCGCCGACCGTCACGCCCGTGTCGTACAGTGCGTTCCGCCGGGCGTACCGGATAAATTCCAGAAATGCAGCGTCGCTTTCAAAATCCGCCTGTGAAGCGTCCCACTCGCCGCTGTGAAAATTCAGCACGGCGAAAATACGGTATGATCCGCTTTCATACAGCGTATCGAGCAGCACGGTTTCGTGTCCGGCATAGAAATCCGCATCCTTGTACCGCATGAGCGACGTGAACATCTTCTCGCCGGAGGATTTGAGATGATGCCCATAAATGGCGATATTGCGGCTGGGGATGCTGTAATCCGTTTTCATCAGCGAAAACAGCGTTCCCGCCGCGCCCTGCTTCCCCGTGAACGTGTGATGCAGGTAATGGTCGGCGTCGTCCGTCCAGACGACGGGATAATCCACGTTCGTGCCGGGAATCCTGATCCACGCGATGAAATCGTCGTTCTGTGCCAGACACGCCGCAAGGTCTGCGCCTGTCCCGATGTCGATTTCAGGCGGGGATTCATCCGTTTTGGGCAGTTCAAGCGGAACTTGCGTTGCGCCTGGGAAACCAAGCAGTACGCGCAGGACACTTTTACCCTGTGCAGGCGCGTCCGTTGCCTGCGCCGGTTCCTCGCTTTTGAGCTGAACGCGCAGGTCGTCATATTCTGCCGCGCTCCGATTCATTTCCGCGTTCTGCCCGATGAGCGGGCAGAGCAGCATTGCCGCGCCCGTCACAGCCATTGCCGCCGCAAGAAAAGCTGAGGGCGAATCCGCATGTTTTTGCTTCATGATGTTCCTCCCTTCTCACAGGCAGTACAGCTTCCTGCCCTGTATGGCGTAGACCAAAATCGGGGTACAGTCCGGCGTAAACAAGTAACACCTGCCGGATTCAATCTGCGTCAACGCGCAGAGCTGGCAGGCTTTTCCGTCCACCGGCGGCACGGCGAAGAACAGCACCCGTCTGGGAAACCAGCCGCCGCTGATCTCGCACGTCCGCTGCTCGGCTTCCTGCTCCAGCTGCATCACCCGAAGCGCAGTTTCCGTCCGCTTTTCGGGCAAAAGAAAACCTGCTTGCGTATCCTGCCGCAGCAGGTTCTCAAGCAGGTCGTCTTTGCTCATGCAGCCGGGAAATCGGTCAATGGGTTCGAGTTCACAGGCGAATTGAAAATAGTTTTTCATGGACACCACTCCCTTCTAAAGCTCATCGAGCCAGTTTTCATAATCTTCCTCCCGCTTTCGCCGGTCGTATCGCACCTGAGCGTCGTAATAGTTGCCCATCGTCGCGGGCGCGTTGAACAGCGTGGTCAGCAGATATTTCTTGATGTTGCGGACGCGGCTTGCGTTCTGCTCAAGGCATCCGAAGATGTACTCGATGTGCATACTGTTGATCTTGCGCATCCGCTCTCTGACCAGCTCAGCGGGATACTCCGCCCCGGAAATCGTGATTGTTTCCCTGCCGGTGCAGAGGATTTCCACCATCAGCTCGACGATCTCATCCATCCGATCCCGGTTATACGGCGTGACAAGGCAGTCATACCCGATCTGCGACCGCACGCTGTCCCGAATCGCCGCAACATCTTCCTGCCTTTCCTTGAGATGGATTGATGGATAAGGATTTTCTCCCTGAGTCTTTGGTGGATACGTTTTTTCTGAATTCGTGTTTGATCTATTCGTATTTAATTGTGCGGGATTTTCCTGTTCAGGTTTTTCCTGCTTTGGATTCTCCTGCACAGGCTTTTCCTGAACCGGATTCTCCAGTCTTGGATTTTCCCGTTTTGGTTTTTCCGGATCAGGTGCGTCCTGCGCAGGCTGGCTGTTCATGTGGCAGTCCTCGTAGATCAGGTACTCTGTCCCGCTCAGCCGTCCGCGCTCGTCCCGTTTTCGATTTCGGATCACATAGCCCGAACGCTCCAATTCCTTGACGGCTTCGCTGATCGCGTCCACGCCCTCTTTGCTGATTGCCGACAGCCCCCGCAGCGTATAATCCCAGTTCTCCGGCAGGGACAGCATCACCGACATCAGCCCTTTTGCTTTGAGTGTCAGGCGTTTATCCTTCAAATGCTGATTGGACATCATCGTGTAGTTTTTGGTTTTGACAACTCGAAAGACTACGGTCATTGCGTTTCACCTCCCTTCGTCAAAAACGCCGCATAGTTCATCTTGCTTCTGCCTATACTTTTATTGAAATATCCGTAATTTTTTTACGGACTCCTATTGACACTCAGATTTATCTCGTTTAGAATGTTCTTGAAAGGGTGATTATACATGCTGAAACTCTTTGAAGTATCAGGCTTTAAAAATTTTCTTTCTCCTATTCGAATTGACTTTTCCGATGTTAAGAATTATCAGTTCAACGAAAACTGTATCTGTAACAATCTTCTTCAAAAACTGATTGTATACGGAAAAAACGCTTCTGGCAAATCCAACCTTGGGCTTGCCTTATTTGACATCGTCTCCCACATGACTACAAACAATGTCACACCTGGGTTATACAACTTTTATCTCAATTCCGAATCAAAACTCGAATTTGCTGAATTCCGATATGTTTTTGTTTTCACTCCTTATCAAATTGATTATTTATACCGTAAAAATGACAATCAAGATTTGGTATATGAACGTGTTATTCTTAATGATGATCTGCTATTTGAATACAATTATGCTGAGAAACGGGGAAATTTATCCGGACTCGAAAAGCTAATTCCTACTCTCAACCTGAACTTCAGAGGCAGCGATTCACTGCTCAAATATGCCATCACAAACTCTGCTTTGCCAGACAATCATCCTCTTTATCAGATGATGTCTTTTATTTCCCACATGCTTTGGTTTCGTTCTCTCGACGAAAATCGCTACATTGGCTATAAATCAAGAAGTTCTGATTACTATGACTTTATTTTTGAAGGAGACCGTATTAAGAAACTTGAAGATTTTCTACACGTTGCCGGCGTAGAAGAAAACCTCGTCGCAAAAACCACACCGGAAGGAAAGAAAAAACTTTATTTTGATACGCCTTCCCCTCTTCCGTTTTTTATGGTTGCATCAAGTGGAACGCGTGCTCTTTACACCTATTTCTACTTTACTGAAACTTGCCCGGATATTTCCCTTATGTTTATTGATGAATTCGATGCCTATTATCACTACGAACTATCTGAAACCATTGTCAAATTGATTGAGAAAATGTCGCACTGTCAGGCAATTCTTACTTCACACAATACCAATCTGCTTTCTAATCGCATTATGCGTCCAGACTGCTATTTCATTCTTTCAGACGGTAGACTCACATCATTTGCTAATGCAACAAAGCGTGAACTCCGTGCTGGGCACAACCTCGAAAAGCTGTATATGAGTGGTGAATTTGATGTCTAAACGAAAAATACTTCTTCTATCCTAAATCCTCTTGAAATCAAAAAAACTGCCAATCCCGGCAGCGAACTGACAAAAGTGTTTTCTCTGCTCGATAAGGCTTCCACTCCTCGCGGAAAAGGGGCTATCCTTTGCATGAAGCCCGCTCTTGGTGCCATCGATAAAGAAAACTATATTATTCCAATTTGGATGATCTAAGGTTTATTTACCTTCATAGAAACGTAAAACTGCCCGCTTTTTTCGGCGAGCAGTTTTTCATATTCACTTAATTATCATTACATTTCACGACTTGATCGTTCTGCTCAATTCTTCAACTTCCTGCTTTGTCAGCATCGTTAGATCAACAACCTGCTCCATGGGGTAGTTTTTTTCAAGCATACGACGAGCAATAGCGAGTGTCTTTTGCATTTCGCCGCGCTTCTCGCCACGTTCTTCGCCGCGCTTTTCGCCGCGTTTTTCACCCAGCATGATTCCTTCATCAACCATCTGCTGAATCGCTTCACACATACTTGTATTTTCACCTTCAAAGCACTTGAGCATAGCCTTTACTGCTTGATTGTTTTGCTCAATTCTTCGACTTCCTGCTTTGTCAGCTTAGTTACACTAATCACCTGTTCTTCAGGCATTTTCAGCTCGAGCAAACGACGAGCAATGGTCATTTTTTCATTCAGGCTTCCTTGTTTTTGTCCCATAGAAATTCCTTCATCAACCATTTGTCGAATCGCTTCACACATACTCGTATTTTCACCTTCAAAGCACTTGAGCATAGCTTTTACTGTTTGATTGTTTTGCTCAATTCTTCAACTTCCTGCTTTGTCAGCATTGTTAGATCAACAACCTGCTCTATGGGGTAGTTTTTTTCAAGCATACGACGAGCAATAGCGAGTGTCTTCTGCATTTCGCCGCGCTTCTCGCCACGTTCTTCGCCGCGCTTCTCGCCCAGCATGATTCCTTCATCAACCATTTGTCGAATCGCTTCACACATATTTACAGCCTCCTTGTTCGGGTCAATCGCAATTCCCGCATTCGTCATAGCATTGATAACCAGAGCCGCGTTTGTTTCCAGACAGCTGAACTTTGAATCCTCATTCAGCAATTTTTCCATCCGTACCTTATCCCGCTGGTATTTAATATACGCCAGCACTTCACGCAGACTGCTGTTCAGCTTCTGAAGGTCATTGTCGCTCATCTCCATCGGGTCAATCATGAAAACCCGATAGTCCTGAATAAACGGAAGGACTTTTTCGGGTTGCTCGCCATACATCTCGCGCAGGCTGAGCGGCGCATCCCATTTCTTTCCGCCAAAGTTAATGACCAGCGTAATCACAGGGGACAGCCGATCTTCTTTCTTCATACCAGAAAGATATTCTTCCTCCGATGTACCATTTTTTCCTTCCTTACGATGCTGGCTTGCCAGATCACGCACCTGCTTTTCGAGCTGCATGGCATCGTATAGCATGTTGCGAACCGGCATGGCATAATGCACATGGCTCTGATTCTCTATTCCCAGCACGAGATAGGTGTACCGATCATCCGTTTTAACCGCCAGCGTTTTAAGCGTATCGCGGTATTTCTGCGCCGCTTCCGGCTTGCCTTTCTCATCCTCATGATATGGAATCACATACTGTGTTGTATCCATATCGGTCAGCTGTTCCGGCTTAATCACCTGTTCGCCATCATAAATCAGGTAGTTAAAGGCATCTGCAAACACTTCTGCTTCCGAAACATACTGTTTGGTTGCCGTATCCTGAATGGACATGTTTTTTCTCTCCTTTGAGCCATCATTTCATCCGTCCATGCTCTATTTCAAGTTTATTTTATCACGTCGCTTATGATTTCGCAAGCACTTATGATTCATCACCGTTCCTGCGAAAGCTGCCGCTTTTTATACCAGCCTTCCAGCAGCTTGATAATGGTATCTTCCATTTGCTTTGGCGTGTAGGATTTCGGAAAATACTTGCGCAGCGTTTCGTTTTTCAGCGTCACCCGATCAAGGTCGTTTTTCTTTTCTTCGCTCATGACTGCCCGCATCACGTCAAGGGAAAGCATCTTCTGCTGGCTGAATTTCTTTAACCGCTGTGCTTGAGAAAGCGACGGCGTTGCCTGTTCGCTGTCCATCGCCTCAAGCAGAAGGGTTTGTTCTTCTTTTTTCAAATAGGACAGCTCAATGGCGGGATTAAGCGCAATTTTGCGTTCATCCACCATATCCAGCAGCGTAGGAATCAACTCAGTCAGACGAATAAAGCGCTGTACCTGACGACCACTTTCACCCATATTTTTTCCAACTATATCTGCCATTTCTAACTTCCCGACAACTTGTCGGGAAGTTAAATCTGTTCGTGCGCCTTGATGTTTGAGCGCTTCTAGTTTCATTTTATAGGCAAAAGCCCGTTCACTCGGCAGCAGCTCCTCACGCTGTAAATTGCTATCCACCATGATGATCGTGGCGGCATCGTCATCGAGATCGCGAACGATGACCGGCATGGTTTCCTTTCCCGCCAGCTCGGACGCATGATGCCGCCTGTGACCAGCGATCAGCTCATAGCCGCCGTCAGGATCAGGACGCGCAATCGCGGGGACAAGCACGCCATACTCGCGCACACTGTCTACTGTGTCCTGCATCGCCGCGTCGTCCTTGACCTTGAAGGGATGATTTCTGAACGGATGCAGCTCACCCAACGGGATTTCCTGCACCTTTTCCCGCTGGGCATCCGCTCTGCTTTCTTCCGTCGCAAAAAGGTCATCGACCGATTTCAGCTCGATGTTTCTGGCGCTGCTTTTCATGTTGAATCACCTCTTTCGTCAGCGCGTTGTACGCCTGCGCGACCTTGCCCTTCGGATCATACGCGAAGATGCTTTTCCCTTCAGCACTGCACTCCGCCGCTCTGATGGAGTGCGGAATTACGGTATCAAACACTTTAATCTTCGTTCCGTACTGTGTCCGAAGCAATTCGCTGATCTCACGGGCATACGTCGTGCGGCTTGCCATTGTAATGAGGATACCTTCAACCCGCAGCCCTCTGTTCAATCCCCGGCGCATCCTGCCGATGCTTTCCATCAGTTTGCCCAGTCCATCCACCGACAAATAATGCGGTATGGTCGGAATCAGCACGCTGTCTGCCGCTGCCAGTGCGTTGATCGTCGTCATGCCCAACGACGGCATACAATCCAGCAGTACATGGGAGTAGTTTTTTCTGCAATCGTCCAGCACCCGTTTCAGTACATTCTGCCGTGTATCCAGTGACGCTTCCATGCCGGACAAGGCAATGCTGCCGGGAATCAGGTCCACCCCTTCCGCGTGATGCAGAATCGCTTCTTTGGCATGAACGGGTTGTTCCTGAAGAACTCTGCCCATGAGCGTAGCCAGCGTCACCGGCAGGGTTTCCGGCTTCCTCCATCCCAAACTGAGCGTCAGGCTGGCTTGCGGATCGCAGTCTACCAGCAGCACGCGCTTTCCTTCTCTCGCCAAACCAATACCCAAATTGGCACAGGTCGTCGTTTTGCCTACGCCGCCCTTCTGATTCGACAGACTGATAATTTGCGTATCCATGTTTTCTCCTTTCTGATGAATACAAAAAGGACGCTCGTTGTCGGAGCGTCCCCAAGTTACTGAGATTGAATTTTCTTATCTCGCGATCAGAATTGTCCTTTAACCTTTAAGGTTTATCATAACTCGATAGTCCGTGTTGTTAGCATGGAGTGTATCGAAAAAGTCATTGAAATTAGAAAGTTTTTCTTGAATAACGGTAAAAACTATTGATATCTTCGATGCTTTCTGCACATGTTTTTGCGGAGATATGTGCAGTAACCGAAAAAGAGGCACATGTTTTTGCATATACCCAGATATAATTATATGCAGAAAGACCACCAACCTGATTCGTTTTGCCTATGCTGCCTTTTTGTCTGATCAGGCTGACGATTTATGCAGCTAATGAAAAAAGGAACTGGCAGAACATCTCTGCAACAGCTCCTCATTCTGTGTTTTCTCATCTCGTAATGTCGTTCCAAGTAATGATATCGGGACATTTTAACAGATTATCTTTCAAATCAGCCGGATTCATGAACTCGCCTGTCTGAGCATTTACAATCATCGTATGATAATCCAGTCCCAGCGTTACTTGCCCATCTTCCATTTCTGCATAATGCTTTTGTTCTTCTTTCGGATTAAAGAAATAGTCGCACTCGATTTGCCATACAGGATATAATACGATTTGTTCGTTTTCATCAAGATAACAGCAATATCCAAATCTCATCTCATAAACATTGCGGATATTTCCGTGTTCAATTTGTTTTTCAACGCTTGATATAACCTCATCGAACGTACACAATGGCACATCATCGACTAGCGAAACAACTTTTTTCAGCGGTCGAAATTGTATTTGATATCCACCATCAACATACGCAATAAAATCCCATAGCGAACGTATAAAACCTCCCCAATATTCTTCTCCTTTTGTTTTCCAGCTTTTCGGGAATTTGAATCCCATTTCTTTTTCATTTGTCCCTCTTGCTATATCTCCGGCACCCATTAAAATAGGAATTCCATCAATCTTTTGCCTCAATGTGCAGACATAGCATGGACGTGTATTGGGTACAATCGTCACCCACATTATATCTAAATCCAAGTTATAATCTGGGAAAAATTTTCCGAGTTCTTGATTGGCACAATCTATACTATCTTGAACTGTAAAATCATATCCGTCAAAATATGGATACAACCGCTCGACTTCGTTTGAACAATATTGAATTCCGCTGAAGCTTTCCAATTTTGTTGTTGTTTTTTTAATTTTTGTATTCAGATCATCGTATTCGAATAAAACCAGATTTCCATCGTTCTGACAAATATATACAGCGCCTCGTTCATTTTTGTCCTGATTCAGATAATTCATTATGATAACATTATCTTCCTCTCTTTTTTCTTCCTGTACCATTGATTGAGGATAAATGTTCAAGACATTTTCTACAGGTAGAATCTGATTTTCCATAATCTGAATCGGCACTTTATCTACTTGAGGAATGATTGGCGTTACATCTACGCTAACTGTCCTTCCATATCGGTCAACGTATTCTTTTTTCCACTCGATATTTGCTTCTGTTTGGAGTTCATTTATGCCGATGTATTCCGCGCGTACCGGTTTAGTCATGCCTATTATCCACGGTATGGCGCAAAGTAACATTAAGGCAGGAATTTTCTTAAACATGTTCTCTCTCCTTAAATAATGGGTAAGTTGTTCCGCTCCTTTATTCCAACTGTACAAGCCTCGCCTGACTCTATTTCCGTAAACTTTTTTATGCCTTCTTAATCCACTGGAATCACAACCTTTTCATCTAAACTTTCTCACTTATTTAGACGTAAAAAATTTCTCATATTTACACCTTTTTTTCGTTTTTGTCGGATATAAATCAATAAATCGCAATTCGTAGCTCGTTTTCTTTTCGAAAAATCGCTCTCAACCATAGCATCATTTTTTCGTTTTCCTTCTCAATATGCAAAAAGCGCAGCCTTTTCAAGCCGCGCTCTCTCGTCTATACTGTTATCGTTTCAAAGCAATTCACGTTTCTGTCATCCATTTTCACTGAAACGCGGATTCTACGATTTCCAGCCCCGGTATGTCGCTTCAAGCGTCCGCGTCTTTTCCCAAATCTCCTCGGCAATCACTTTGCAGTTCTTCGCGTTCATTCCCGCCGCTTTTCCAACTGCCAGCAGTTCTTTCATTCCCGGATTCCTGCCGTTTCCATCCACCGTCGTGCTATGCTCTCCGAAGTAGGTCGTGCTCCACGTCAAATCATACGCCGGCGACGGATGCCAGCAATCCATCTGTTCGTCATAGATCCAGCTGAAATTCTTCGCATGGTCATCGCGATTATGCGCAAAGACATTGAAACACATCCGTCTGTACATCTGCTCCAAATCTTCCCGATTATCCAGAGAAAGAATCTTCGTCAGTTTCATCAGCGTATGATAGTCCATCGCGGCAGTGCGCCAATCCACTTCGAGAATCGCCGCCGCAGTCAGCATGTGCCGCCGCTCGATATGCCCATCCGTCTTTCTTCGGTCAAACCGCTTTACAGCCAAGTAACCCGCACACACATCAGACGGCATCAGCTTGGTTTCCGGCACGATGATTCCGCAGTCCGCGGCGCAATCCATATAGGCTTTTTCCATCGTGCCGCTATCCTTCATCTCATCGGAAGCCGGAAACTTGATGATCCACTCATCCGTCATGATTTTCGGTCTTGCGCCGCCGGAACTGCCGCCCATTTGGAACAGTTCATCCAGATTGCCTGCATCCTCGTGATTCAGTATCGCATGACATTGAGCGGAAAGCTCGTCCAGATCGTCAATCGCCGTATCCTGTCGAATATTCCACGCCGGACGATACGCCAACGCGCCCATTCCCGAATCGCCGACGATCGCCAAACGCTCCAACTGCGTCATATCCGCAGAAAGAATTCCCCGCGCCTTTAACATCCGATCGACCAGCAGCTGCCCCCACGCATCCGGCAGACTATCGGCAAACACGCCCCACAGTCCGGAAAACGCTTGGCTCGTCGGAACAAAGACCTTTTGCTCCACCGGCAGCGAAAACGGACTGATTGCAAAGCCGTTGTCCAGCCATTCTTCCGAATAAGCGAACGCTACCCGCCGATCTGCGGTCTGCGCCATCGTTCCGACATATCGCTCGCCGAGGTAGACTTCGAGCTTACGTTCTTTCACGGATAACCTCCTCAATGCTGCCGTATTCCACATTCGTGAACAGATTTTTGATTTCATCCGCGCAGTCCAGTGCAACACACAACTTTGTCAGCGAGTTCAGCGAAATCTGCCCCGTCGTTTCAAAGCGCTTGATACTGCCATAGCTTACGTTGCTCTTTTCGCTCAGCGCCTGCTGTGAAAGATTGCGGCGCTTGCGGATGCGGCTCAAACGCTGCGCCAACGCTTTGTCGATTTCTTCCGGCGTTTCCCAAACGAACTTCATGTCATCCTCCAACGGATCATATTTGATATAAATCTCCAGAAGCTACGCTTAATAGACCATATTTTATCCATTTCAGTATATCACAATGCGTTTTTGTTTTCAAGACGATACCCTATCAAATCATGTCCGACAGGAAAACACAATCACACCATAACTTCTTATGCCTTATTCCACTTTCCCTCTGCGAAAAAATGAGCGAATATTTCTCCAAATCCAACATTTCATGAGGGAATATTCAGTCTTCGCCCACATTTCATGGGGGAATCCACTTCGTTTTCTTTATCCCATTGAAAAAGCGCAGCTTCTGCAAGCCGCGCTCGATCATTCGATTTTCCGCTTTCACGCATATTTCTTTCTCTGCTCGATCACGCCCGCCAGCAGCGCCAGAAGCATCTGCGCGTCCTCCTGCGCATCGCCTTCCAATGCCGTCTGTTGCGGGTCGCCCTCGCGGATTCTCAGCGTTCTTCGAATCTCCTTGGGAATCACCACGCGCCCCAATTCGTCGATTCTCCGCACAATGCCCGTTGCTCGCACAATTATGCTGCCTCCTTCTTCAACTTTCGCTCTCTTTGGCACCCCTATTATGCGGCAGGCAACGCGATTTATGCGCATGAGCCCATCTGGCAATCCCATCCAGCAAATCGTTCAGGCTGCCCGTCCGCGGAGCATGATTTTGGCGGAGAAGACGTTATCCCGATAGGTGAAGGTGCTTGCGCCGCCGTTTTTTTCCGCAATGTGCCGAACGGACTGAATCCCGACGCCGTTTCCCTTGCGTTTGGAGGAGCGGAATACCCCGTTTGTTTCCTTCACCTCCGTGTCGCATGCGTTTTCAACCAGCATCAACAGCAGCTTTTCCGCGTGCACATAGGCCTTCACCTTGATCTGCCGCCGAGCGGGCGCGATGCGGAAGCTGGCCTCCAGCGCATTTTCCAGCAGATTGGACAGCACCAAGCCCATGTCGATTTCATCGACCGGGAGCGTCTGCGGCAAATCAATCTGCGCGGAAAACGGAATTCCCTCTCGCTTCGCAAGCGCGCAGTAATAGCCGAGCACGCTGTCCACCGCGCGGTTTTCGCAGAAATGCATATCCAAATCGGGAATCCGGGAAACGGTCTGCGCCAGATACGCCTTGATCGCCTCCATGTCGTCGGCTTCCGCCAGCATGGAAATCTGGTTCAGGTGGTGCCGGATGTCGTGGCGCGCCTGCCGCACTTCCTCGATGGCGACCTTGAGGTTTTCGTAGCGCTGCTGCTGCATGGATAGAAGCTGGTTCTCCTGCCGCAGTCTGGCGTTTCGGTTCAGGCTCGTTGCCATCAGCAGGAAGATCGTGTTGAACATGAACATGAGGATGAGCAGCGCGACGCTCAGAACGATGTAGCCCTGAAGCACACGGCCGGTATAGAGCGTCGTCGGATAGATCGGAACCATAAAGAGGTTAAGCGCGATAAACATGAGCGGCAGAATCCAGAACACATACCACGTCTGCGCAAAATTGTCGTCCTCCACCATGGTTCTCACCGCGTGGGTCGCCGGATAATACGCGGCGGCGGTCACCAACCAGCAGACCGCGTTGTAAACGACGCCCGCCCGCAGGCAGAACCACGGCGCCGCCTGCGGCGTTTGGGCGCGCATCAGCATGGCCGCGTTGAGCGCTCGGGACAGGCTGTTTAGGCATGCGAATACCGCGCAGACGGACAGCGCGATCGTTCCGGATTTCCAAAGGGAAATCTGCGTCGTTCGGATGTACAGGAGCATCGCCATCAGCGTCAGCCCCGCCGTCGCGAGCGCCGTGGAGGCATGCAGATATCGGCAGAGCGCACCTCCGGCCACGCACAGCCCCAGCATCATCGGCGTCAGCCATGCGGCGATCCTGCCGGCCGACTGCTTCAAATAGGATTTCACCGGGAAGTACGCGAGCAGCAGGCCGGGAATCACCACCGTGAGCTCCAGAATCGGGCGAAGAACCTCCCTCACAACGCGCGCCCCCCTTGCAGCAGGAATTCCATGAATACCTGACGGGCGCTTTTCAAAAGCTCCTGACTGACATAAACGCGGCTGCCGTCCGCCATCCGGAAGGAAGCGTCTTCAAAATCCTCCGCGTGCTCCAGATTGACGACCACGCCGCGGCCGCAGACGAAAAAGCGGCGGTCGTCCTTCAGCGGCTCGACGAAGGTCTTGAACGGCTGGCGCGTGGCCAGCGTTTTCCCCGCCGTGGTATGGATTTGGATCACGTGCGCGAAATGCTCGGCGTATAGGATGTTCTGATAGCACAGGCGGATGTCGCTGCCGCCGACCTTCACATCCATGTATTTATCGGGATGCGGGATTCGTTCAAGCATTTCATCCGTCAGCCGCTCCAGCTCCTCCTCGGCAAACGGCTTGACCAGATAGTGCATGGCGCGCACCTGAAAGCCCTCCAGCGCATGGTCGGTCGAGGTCGTGGTGAAGATCAGCAGGCAGTCCGTGTCGAATGTCCGCAATTCCTTCGCCGCGTCCACGCCGCTCATGCCCGTCATATAGACGTCCAGAAACGCCGCGGTGAAACGCTGTTCCCTTTCCGCCGCGAGAAACGCCTCGCCGCTTTCAAATTCCAGCAAATCGGCCTGCACGCTGCGCCTTTGCAGCTGCCGCTCCAGCCGTTCCCGCAGAAGCGCCCGATCCCCGGCAAGGTCATCCACAATCGCAATTCTCATCACAGACGAGCCCCTTTCCAATCAATCATCACAATCATCCAATATGATTATAGCACAAAAATCCGGCTTCAGCGCGGCTCATGCGCCGGATTTCGTGCCGTTTGCGCGGCTTTCGTGCCAACCAGCTTGCCAAAGTCTTTCCTCTCTGGCTATACTGATTGCAAGACAGGCACCGACTGAATCAAGCGCAAAGCGAAAGGAGGGAAGGGATGCATCGCATTGCCGTGCTGACGGAGCAGGAAACGCGAGGGGCGCAGATGGAAGAACAGATTGCCCGGTTCTGCAAGGAAAAGGGGCGCTTTCCCCGGATTGAGCCCTACCGGAATCAGGAAAGTTTTTTTAACGCTGTGCTGACCGCGTCATTCAGTCATGCGGTGATCGCATTGCCGGGCGTCGCCGGGCTGAACGCCGTCGAACATCTGCGCGCACTATGCCCCGCGTGCAGGATCATCTGGTGCAGCGATCTGGATTTTTCGCTCCACGCCTTCCGGCTGCGCGTCGATTATTTCCTGCTGGAGCCGGTAACGGAGGAGGGCTTCCGACGGGGGCTTCTCGTCTGGCTGGAAGGGCGGACGTCCATCGCTCCATTTTTATTCGATTCCAATAACCATTGATGAGGAGGGTCTATTTGATGAAAACAAACACCATGCTGCGTTCCGCGCTCAGCATATCGCTGGCGGCGGCATTGCTCGCGGCTACGGCCGCCTGCGGCAGCGCAGAGGCGCTGCCCGTCAAGGCGCTGCAACCCAAGCAGGTCGAGGAAAACCCCTACATGGCCAAGAGCGACGCCAACATTCACCACGACGGCTACAACACCGATTCGACGGATGAAATTCTGCCGCTGGCCATTTATCCGGAGATCAACGTCTCCTACGAGATGACCAACGCGAACGCCTCACCCGCCATTTACTTTGACAGCTACGGCCACGCGGTCGTTCCGCTGCTCGGCGGCATCGCCATCCGCGATTTGAACGCGGAGGAAGCGAAAACCCTCGGCTACTTCTCCCCGAAGCAGCACGACGGCGGCGGCTATCTGATTCAAAGCTCCTACACCTTTTTGGATGCGGAAAACCGCATCGTCTGCCCCACCAGCAACAACCACGTGCTGATGCTGCGCGCGACGGATGAAGCCGGGAACGTGCTGCCGGAGTTTGAAAAGGTGCTGGACATTGACGTCAAGGCGGCGGCGGAGACCGCGCTGGGCAAGACGCTGGAACAGAATCTCCTATCCGTGGTCTTTGACTACGAAGGAAACCTCTGGTTCGCCACCGGCGGCTTCCGCATCTACCCCGAGCGCGCGCAGCAGGGCGTGGTCGGCTACATCGCCCATGCGGCCATCGAGGCCATCCTGCGCGGCGAACAGGCCGAGCTCGCCGACGCGGTCTTCGTCCATGAGCTGACGCCCGGCGAAGGCGCGGAAAACGGCATTGCCGCCTCCAAGGATGGCGCGGTCATCCTGACCAACCAGAACTGCTACCTGCTGCGCGCGGAAAACGGCGTGACCGTCGCGTGGCGCACACCGTATGAAAGCGTCGGCGCGAAGGTCAGCGGTGAAGGCGACAAGACCACCGGCGGCGGTCTCGCGTGGGGCGGCGGCTGCTCGCCCACGCTCACGCCGAACCTCGTGATGTTTACCGACAATCAGGATCCCGTCAACCTGCTTGCGCTGGATATGAAGACCGGCGAGGTCGTGGCGAGCTGCCCGGTGCTCGACGATCTGCCGGAGGGCTATCAGGTTGCCGTTGAAAACTCCGCCATCGTCTATGACGACGGCGAGGGCGTCGTCAGCACCATCGTGTGCAACTGGTTCGGCGCGGGCAGCGCGGGGCTGGCCGACCCGAACAGCGACTCCTCCATCCAGAGCTACGCCAACATCTACGACATGAACTGGCTCATGCGCGGCAACGTGATGATCGCGCCGGGCGTCGAGCGCGTGGATACCGTGAAGACCGCCGACGGCTATGAGATGAAGAGCGTCTGGTGCAGAAACGACCTGAGCGACACGTCCATCCTCAAGCTCTCCACCGCAACCGGCTATATTTACGGCTATGTGCAGGATCTGAGCACCGGCATGTGGCAGTATATCATCCTCGATTTTGAAACCGGCGAAACGGTGTTCACGATGGATGTATCCAACAAATACGGCTATAACAACATGGCCATCGGCATGTACGCGGGCAACAGCGGCAACGCGCTCTACTGCCCGACGGGCTATCTGGAGCTGCTGCGCCTGCAGGATCGCTTCGTATACCTGCCCGAGATGCCGTATCGCAAGGTCGATTTGGATCGCGCGGCGCGCAATGTGCTGGCGCAGGATCAATTCGCGGCGGACGGCGGCGAAGGCAGCGTCGCGAGCTGGCTGAACACGGCCGCGGTTCGCAACGCGCACCCCAACACGACGGTTGCCTTCCGCATGAACAACCTCTCCGGCGCGGCTGCCGATTTGAAGCTCTACGCCTACGGCGCGGACGGCAGGCTGACCCAGGTAGCGGACGACCTGTGGGCGCTGACGGATGAAGCCGGTCAGGCCGTGACCGAGCTGACCGACGGCACACTCTACGAGGTGCGCATCACCGTCGCCGACGGCGGGGCGTTCGACCTGAGCGAAGCGGAAAAAGACGTGAAGCTCTCCGTCGTGCTCGGAAAGTAAACATTAGAAAAAGCGCCGGGGATGCGGCAGTTTCCCCGGCGCTTTGAAGTTTTGGGTTACGGAAAATCAGCGCAGCGTCTCGCTGAAGAATTTGCCCGTCTCGTCCACCGCCTGATACAGGGAGTGGAGATCCTCCTCGGCAAACACATTGAAGGTGTGATCCATTCCCTCGATGAAGCATGTCTTGGAGGCCGGGTTCTTGCTGGCGGCGACGATCTTGTTGCTCCATTCGGGATCAACAGTCGTGTCTTCCTTACCGGCAATCGCCAGCACCGGACCGGTATAGCCCGCCTCGAACTCGCCCAGCACGTCCGTGTTCTTCACATCCTCGCACCACTGCAGGGACACGTTCAGCGGTTCGCGCCAGTCAAAATCCATGACGAAATAGCCGTTCGCCTTCGCCTGCTCATACAGCTCGTCGGTGAGCATGTCGCTCAGATCCGGCGCGCCCGCCCAAGTCACCACGGAGGTGAACACATCCGCCGCGCGAGCCGCGCAAAGCAGCGCGTCCGTGCCGCCCTGGCTCCAGCCCATCACGCCGATGTGCTCGCCGTCGATCTGTTCGAGCGTCTTGGCGTAGTTCGCGGCCGCCACAGCGTCGCTCACGGCGCTTTCGAAGGTGTAGCCGGTGTAATCCGCGGTGGAATCGCCGCTGCCCATAAAGTCAATGCGGACAGTCGCAATGCCGTATTTTTCCGCCAGCACGGGCGCGGCCATCTTGTAGCCGTTTCCCGCTTCATCGCGATTGGAGCCCGTTCCGTGGAGCATCACCACGACAGGGAACTTCCCTTCGCCGGAAGGCATGCAGACCGTCGCGGGAACCTCGTGGTCGCCGTTCGGGATCGAAACGACGCTCTCCGTGCTGCCCTCAGCCATCGCCGCGGTGCACAGCAAAGCAAACATCAGCGCAAGGAACAAGGCCATGAATTTCTTCATCATCGAATCATCCTTCCCTTCATACATACGTCTGCCGCAAAAGTATATTGTTTAACCATGAATAGTATATACGCGCCCATTCCGCCCGTCAACCCCCGATGCGTTTTATCACTTTCCGTATGTCAAAAAAGGTTCGAGCCGCCTTCCTTCGCTCAAAACAAATCCAGCGCGTTATCCAGATAGACCGCCTCCCGGACATGCAGCTGATATTCCGGCCGGGTCATGTAATGCAGCAAAAATTCCAGAATCAGCGCGCTCCCCAGCCCGCGCCCTTCGATTTTGAAATTGGAAAAGCCCATCGGCAGATAGACGTTTTGAATGTCGCCCACGCCAATAAACCCCGGATTGGTCATCGCTCGGGAAAAGCGATAGCCGCCGTCTGCCCCCGGCGCGGCACAGCGGTGCTCCGCCCCGTCCATCCCGAGGTTTTTGCGGCTGACCGCCTCATAGCAGCGCTTCCGCTCCCGGCAGCCGAACCAGCAGCACTCGTTGCAGAGAAATTCCACCTTGTCCTTCTCCGTCGCGCTCAACCCGCTCAGCCGGTCAAACGCCTTATTGAGCCGAAAATCCGGCACAACATACGAAAACGCATCCCGCGCCAATTCGCGCCTGAGGTCTTCGAATTCCGTCAGCACCTTCGTGGTGGACGAAACGAAATAGAGCTTCGGATAGGTCTTTTGCAGGTAATCGAGCAGCACATCCGAATGGACGATCACGCCGTTTCGCGTCTGCCCGTCCGATGAAAACAGGGCGCAGAGCGCGTTGCAGCGCGCATCCGAGAGGTGTTCCGCCCGCAGCAGCGAATTGCTGAACGTCAGCCGCGCCGAAACGCCGTATTCGCGCATCAGCGCCCGCACATCCCTTGGATCGCACGCCCCGCCGCCGACACGTCCTCCGCCCCAAACGCAGTCCGCGGGCGCACCGTAGATCGAGCCGATATCGCACCAGTCGTAGAAATATTCCCGATGCTCGCGAAACAGCGGCAGAAAGACGCGATACAGCTCGTAAAACTCAAACAGCCCCGGAAGATGATAATGGGCGACGCCCGCCTGTTCCACAGCCTGCTCC
>OLQO01000690.1_pt1 | contig 26456 bp, 21 predicted proteins | sample 1672281 | NCBI WGS metagenome assembly OLQO01 (sample SAMEA3136667, study PRJEB25190) | human gut metagenome | biome: human gut; feature: human-associated habitat; material: faeces | place: Austria | collected 2013
GTACGGGCACAAAAAAAGAAGGCTCATTCGCCTTCCGGTTTGACATCCGATTGTTTATCGCTCTGCGCCACGACGCGGCAAAGCTCGAGCATCAGCCGCTGGGACGCGGACGAGCAGCCGTTGGCGATTGCGGCGACGCTCTGGCCGAGCGATTCCGAACCGCGGCTCGGGCGCTGGGAAAAATCCTCCCCGATCATGCAGCCGTTGAGCAGAGCGGACAGCGAAACGTCGAGGACGGAAGCAATCTGCGCCAGCATCTCCAGCGAAATCGGGCGTTCGCCCCGCTCCAGACGGCCGAAATGAAGCTGGGAAATTTTCAGGCGGTCGGCGGCTTCCTCCTGCGTGATGTCAAGCGCTGTGCGCGCGGCGCGGATGTTGCGGCCGATGGCCTTGAACGAAACGAGCATGTCGAGTTCCTCCCGGGCAGATTGATGATATAAATATCATATCCCGAAAGGCTCAAAATGAACACGTCCCATTGTGTCAGATCATGTCAGCATGGATGGAAAGGCGGCGAGATTATTTTGCAAATCGGGAGGCGCAGGGCGGGAGGGCGCGTTTTGCGCGTCACAGGCTCAGCAGAATGTGGGCGCTGAACACGCCGTCCTTCGCGGCGATGGAGAGCGTGCCGTTGTGGCGCTTGACCGTTGCGGCGACGGAGGCCAGACCGACGCCGTGATCCTTTTTATGCGAGGTGGGCAGGCCGTTTGGGGCGAAGGCGATTTCACCGACATAGCCGTTTTCCACGGACAGGCCGAGCATCGCGCCGCCGATCATGCCGGAAACCACCCGAACCTCCCGCGCCTCGACGGGCAGGGCGCAGACGGCGCGCAGCGCGTTTTCCAGCAGATTGCCCAGCATCATGCACAGATCGACCTCGTCGAGCGGCAGGCGCTCGGGCAGATCGAGCCGCCAGGATATCCGCGTGTTCTGGGTCTCGGCGATGCGCTGATAGTGGCCGGCAATCGCGTCCAGCGCGGCGTTGGCGCAGAGCATCGTGTGCGGGGAGGCCAGCCGCCCCTCGTATTCGGCCAGATAGTCGTTCAGCTTGTCGTATTTCTTCGCCTCGCTCAGTCCGGCGATTACGTGCAGATGTTGGCGGAAATCGTGGCGGAGCTGCCGGGTCGCGTCCATGTGCTCGCGCAGCTCGCGGTATCGTGTGTTCTCCATGCTCAAAAGCTGGTTCTGCGCGTGCAGCTCGGCGGCCTCGCTCATCTTTCGGGTGGTGAGGTAGACGAAGTAATAAAACCAGAACAGAAGGCTCAGAAAGCTGATGAGCAGCACGATGCTGATTTCCCGCACGCGCCCGGTCAGCACGACGGCGGGGTATATCGGCGTCATCCAGATGAACAGGCCGGTCAGAAACAGCGGCGCGACGAACAGCGCGCGCCAGATGGCGCTGAAGCTGACGTTGCAGAGCATCCAATGAATTTTCCTGCGAAAGAGCAGCAAAAAAACCAGCAGAACGGCGAACGTGAGGGCCAGACCGATCAGCCCGGAGGGGAGCGTGAACACCGGCTGGTCGTTGTGCAGCTCGAGCGGCGCGCAGAGATAGCAGCTCAGCGTGGCGGAAAAGGAGGCGAGCATCGTGGCGGTGAAAAAGACGAACAGCGCCTTGGACGGCGGCAGCGCGACCGATTTCAGATAGAGCAGCAGGAAGAGCAGCAGGGCGGGGAACAGCAGCGCGTTGACGGAAAGCTGAAAGCGGCAGCAGGCCAGCGCGCCGATTCCGACGAACGCCGTGACGCCCAAAGCGCCGAACGCGGCGAGCTTTTTGAGCGGCAGGCGCAGAAAGCCGGAAAGCGGCAGATAACACAGCAGCGCGAACGGACAGCAGATGGCCAACTTGGCGGCATAGCGGGCGAAAAACATGGCCGTTACCCCCTTTTCATGCGCTTGATCTGGTATTCGGAGAAGCGGTTGACTAAATCGAGCCGGTTGCGCTGGCGCAGGGGGAAGCGCAGGCCGTCGGTCAGCAGGATGCTGTCGCCGTCGAGCTTGAGCGCCTCGTCCATGTTGACGAGCACGCCGCGGTTGCAGGGCAGAAAGCGCTCGTCCCCGCGCAGGGCGGCCTCCAATTCGGCGAAGGTCTGCGAGCTTTTCAGGCATGCGCCGGAAACCGTGAAGATGTCCAGCGCGTGCCCGTGGGAGGTGACGGCGACAATCTGCCCGTGCGGCAGGCGGATGGTCTGGCGCGGCAGGTGGATTTCGACGAGCTGCTCGCTCTCCTCCATCAGCCGAATCGCCCCGGAAAGCACGTGATCGAGCTGGGCGGCACTGTAAGGCTTCACCAGATAATCAAACGGGTGAATCGGAAACGCATCGAACGCATATTCCTTCGAAGAGGTCAGGAAGACGATCAGGCAGCGCGCGCTCCGCTTGCGCACCCGCTGCGCAACCTCGATGCCGTTCATGCCCTCCATGCAGATATCCAGAAAAACGAGCGCGTCGTCCCCCGGCGTAAAGCCGCTCAGAAAAGCTTCCCCGCCGTCAAAACAGGCGATGCTCGCGCCGTCCGGAACGCGAACCAGCAGATCCTGCCGGAGCAGCTCGCGCGTCTGCGACTGGTCATCGACGATGGCAATGCGTATGTTCATGGCAAACACCCTTCCTCCGCAAGTGACGATAGACTCAGTATACCATAAACGGCCGCGCGCCGTGCGTATAGATTTGGGAAAAATGCCTGCTGTTCGTGCAGAAAAAACGTCGTTCGCGCAAAAATGCTTGCATGAATCGCGCTATTGGTCTATACTGAGCGTGACCTAAAAAATGATCGAAAGATCGACGAAAGGATGGTTTTTCCCATGAAAAAGATGCTTGCAATGCTGCTGGCCGTGCTGACCCTGTGCTTCGGCGCCGCCGCGATGGCCGAGAGTGTTCCCGAGGCGGATGCCGCCGCCGAGCAGGCCGCGCTGACCGACCTGACCGCCGAAGGCCAGTTGATCGAGGCTGAGAGCTTCCAGTTCTATATCCCGGCCGACTGGGAGACGGTTGAGCTGAATGACGAGGAGATCGCCGAGGGCTATGTCTTTGCCGCCGCTTCCGCGGACGGTGCGAACAGCCTGGTCATCACCTACGCCGCGATGGATGCGGCGATGACCGCCGAAGAGGCGCAGCCGGGTCTGGCCGAGGTCTATCCGACCGCGACCGTGCAGGATCTCAACGGCACTTCCGTCGTCGCGTTCCACGACGCGGAGGAGGATGTGCTGGGCATCGTCGTGATGGATACCGTCGATGCGGGCTACTACATCTTCATGTTCACCCCGGCTTCCGACGAGGCGTTCCTGCCGGTGGCTGACGCGATTGCCGCTTCCTTCACCGCGGCTCAGTAAAAGAGCATCGGTCAAGCGATAAGTGCGATTCCTTAACAAAGCATTTGTAAAAGAGGCTGTCAAGCAAAAACTTGACAGCCTCAGTTTGTTGACATAAGCAAACTTGGCTTGAATAGCAAAATCAAGAAATTCAGCCATTCTTTCATTTGCGGAAAGGGCTATTCTCCCCCCCTTCGGGGGGAGAATAGCTTTTTGTCTGCAGTCTGAGGCTGTCAAGCAAAAAAACTTGACAGCCCCTTTCTCTATTCTGACGAAAAGGCCGCGATGGCCGCGTCCAGCGCCGCAACCGAGCGGATGGCCTGCCGCCGGGTGAGAAGCTGACGGCGCACCTGCGAGGGCGCGTGTTCAAATAAGCGCCGCGCGTGGGAATCGCTTTCCAGCAGCGCGTAGAGATTCGGATATACGTTCAAGAAGCGTCACCTCCCGATGCGCCTAGTGTGCGCCGGGCGGGGGACGCTTATTCTCTGCCCGCACTTGACGCTTCTTAGAGGGGAGCGATATAATATAAAACCAGTGAAGCATGGAATGACCAGGAATGAATTTCAAAAGCGGGAGATGCGGGAACACCGGGTTCCTGCCGGGTCGTAAGGCGAAGCCCCAAACGTGACCCTGAACATACCCAAAAAAGGAGCAGAGATGACACCGATGGATGCGGCGCGCGCGGCGCTCAAAGAGGTTTTTGGCTACGACGATTTTCGCCCCGGACAGGAGGACGCGGTGGCCGCCATTCTGCGCGGGCGCGACGTGATGGCCGTCATGCCCACCGGCGCGGGCAAGTCGATCTGTTACCAGATTCCCGCGCTCGTGCTGGAGGGCGTTACGCTCGTCGTCTCGCCGCTCATTTCGCTGATGCGCGATCAGGTGTTCGCGCTGCTGCAAAACGGCGTTCGCGCGGCGTATCTCAACAGCTCCCTGACCCCGCGCCAGTATGCGCTCGCGCTGGAGAACGCGCGGCGCGGCACATATAAAATCATCTACGTCGCGCCGGAGCGGCTGCTGACCGATTCGTTCCTCAGCTTTGCGAAGGGCGCGAAAATTGCGCAGGTCGTCGTCGATGAGGCGCACTGCGTCAGTCAATGGGGGCAGGATTTCCGCCCCGGCTATCTGCAAATCGCGCCGTTTCTGCGCGAGCTGCCCCGGCGGCCGCGCCTGAGTGCCTTCACCGCGACGGCGACGCAGGCCGTCCGCGCGGACATCGTCCGGCTGTTGGAATTGCAGAATCCATACGACATTCTGACGGGGTTCGACCGGCCGAATCTCTTTTTTGAGGTGCGCAGGGCGAAGGACCGCGACGCGGAGCTGCGCCGCTTTCTGGCGGAGCACCGGGGGCAGAGCGGCGTCGTCTACTGCGGCACGCGCAAGGGCGTGGAGGAAGTGACCGCCATGCTGAACGACTGCGGCGTGGACGCGGTGGGCTACCACGCGGGGATGGCCGACGAGCTGCGCGCCAAAGCGCAGGAGGATTTCGTCGCCGACCGCGCGCCGGTGATCGTGGCGACCAATGCGTTCGGCATGGGCATTGACAAATCCAACGTTTCCTTCGTCGTGCACTATAACATGCCCAAGGATTTGGAGAGCTATTATCAGGAGGCGGGGCGCGCGGGGCGCGACGGCGAGGACGCGGTCTGCTGCCTGCTGTATCAGCCGGGGGACGTGCGGCTGAACACCTTTTTGATCGACCACGCGCAGGATATGAGCCAGATGGACGAGCAGACGCGGCAGGTCGTCACCGCGCGCGCCAAGGAGCGCCTTCGGCAGATGACGTTTTACGCCACAGGCGGCGGCTGTCTGCGCGCGAAAATCCTCCAATATTTCGGTGAGAAGGTCGAAAAGCCGTTCTGCGGCAACTGCTCGGGCTGCATGGCGCGCGAGGAGGAGCGCGACGTGAGCCGTCAGGCCGGGCAGATCGTTGCCGCCGTGATTGCGATGAACGGGCGATACGGCAAGGCGACGGTGGCGCGCGTGCTCTGCGGTCAGGCGGACGCGAGGCTGCGCGAGCGCGGGCTGGATAAGCTCTCCGCCTTTGGCAGCATGAAGGCCGAGGGCGAGGCCAACGTGCGCGCGATGATCGACGAGCTGATCGCGGGCGACGTGCTGACGGTGACGGAGGGGGATTATCCGCTGCTGCGGGAGGGCGCTTATGCCCGCGACGTGCTGCGCGGGGATATGCCCATCCGCATGGCGCTGCTGCCGACGGACGCCGCGCCGGAAATCAAGCGCCGCGTGAAGCAAAAGGAATTTGTCAACAAGGCGCTGTACAGCCGCCTGTCCGACCTGCGCAAACAGATCGCCATGGATCAGAACGTGCCGCCGTTCATCATCTTCACCAACGCCACGCTCAAGGATATGGCGGCCAAAGCGCCGCGCACGCGCGCGCAGATGCTCCGCGTCGCGGGCGTTGGCGAGGGGAAGATGCAGCGTTACGGCGACGCATTCCTGCGGGAAATCGCCGCCTACGAGGAGGATGAAGCGTGAAAAAGGAGAGAGGGCTTGCGCTGGCGGCCTGCGCGGCGCTGGCCGCGCTGATGCTGCTGTTCGCCTCCCAGTGTTCGCCGCTGTACCCGATCAACCTCTGGGACGACGCAAACTGCCTGCTGACGGTCGGGCGGGTGATGCGGCGCGGGGGCGTGCTCTATCGGGATATCTACGAGCAGAAAGGGCCGCTGCTCTATCTGATTCACGCGCTGGCGGCCTGCATTTCCGATACGAGCTTTTGGGGCGTGTATGTGCTGGAAATCCCGGCGCTGACGGCGGCGCTGTACGCGGCCTATCGCCTTCTGCGGCTGAGGACGGGCGCGGGATTCGCGCTCGGCGCGGCGGCGGTCTGGGGCGCGCTGACGGTGACCGGCGGCTCGTTTATGCGCGGGGACAGCGCGGAGGAATTCTGTCTGCCGCTGCTGACGGCGGCGCTGGCGCTGGCCTATGCCGAATACGGCAGGCGCGCCAGACCGATGCGCGCAAAGCGGCTGCTGCTCTGCGGCGTGCTGGCCGGGGGTATCGCGACGATCAAATATACGCTGCTCGGCGCGATGGTCGGGCTGTGCGCCGTCGAAGGCGCGCTGGCGCTGAAGGAGGGCGGCGCGCCGCGCGCGCTGAAAAGCGCGGGCGTGTTTCTGGCGGGCATGGCGATTCCGATTCTGCCGTGGGTGATCTATTTCGCGGCGAACGGCGCGCTCCGCGACGCTTACACGGCGTATATCTACAACAACGTCTTCCTGTACGGCGGCGAGGCCGCGTCGTGGGGGCAGAGGCTGGGCGAGTTGGCGCGTTACGTTCAAAAAAACGCGCTGTGGGCGGTCCCGGCCGCGCTGGGGCTGGCTGCGCTGGCGGCGGATCGGGGCGAAACCGCCGCCGTCCGGCTCTGCGTCGCGGCGATGGCGGCCGGTCAGTTTGCGGCGGTGTTCTTCGTCGGGCGCGTATGGGCGTACAGCCTGCTGGCGCTGGCGGCGTTCGGCGTGATCGGCTGCATGCAGCTCCATCGCGCGCTGAAAAAAATCGGCTGTCCGCGCGGGAAAAAGGCGCTGACGGCGGCGGCCTGCGCGGCAAGCCTGCTGCTGGCGTGGTTCGCCACGCCGAACGCATTTCTGCGCGGGCAGAAGCTCGAGCAGCTCGCGCAGGGGCGGCTGGCCGCGGCCATGCCGGAGGGCGCGACGCTGCTGCAATACAGCCACCTCGACGACGGGCTGTATCTGGCGGCGCATACGCTCCCGCGGGAAAAATACTTCGTTTTGCTGAACGTGCAGCTCGAGGCCATGCGCGACGCGCTCGACCGCGCCGTGCGCGAGGCCGTCCCGGATTATGTGCTGGTCAGCTGGCGGGCGCTTCCGGCGGAATTTGACCGATACGAGTTGATTGCTTCCGACGTGGGCTATGACGACGACAACCGGCTGAACAAAACGCTGTATCTGTACAGGAGGAAGAGCGAATGAAAAGGGCGTTCCCCGCGCTGCTGGCGCTGCTCTGCGCGACGCTGGCGCTGCTGATTGCGACGAGCAGTTCGCCACTGTACGCCGCCAATTTTTGGACGGATACGAACATCTATTTCACCATCGGGCGCGGCATGACGCGCGGGCTGATGCCCTATCGCGATCTGTTTGACCACAAGGGGCCGCTGCTGTTCATGCTCTACGCGCTGGGGGCGGCGATTTCGGATACGAGCTTCATCGGCGTGTTCATTCTGGAGGCGCTGAGCCTCGCGGCGGCGGTTTACGCGGGCTGGCGAACGGTTTCGCTTTTCGGCGAGGGACGGCTGACGCTGCTGAGCATGCCGATTCTGGCGGCGGTCGTTTGCTGCTGCACGGCGTTCACGCAGGGCGGAAGCGCGGAGGAATTCGCGCTCCCCGCGCTGGCGGCGGGCGTGTATCTGGCGCTGGCGCTGATGGCGCGGCCGGGGGAAGCGGACGGACGGCGCGCGCTGGGCTTCGGCGCGGCGGCGGGCTGGGTTTTCCTCATCAAATACACGGATATCGGGCTGTTCGCGGGGCTGGGGATCGGCCTGCTGGCGTTTGTGTGGCGGCGGGAAGGTTTTGGCCGCGCGCTGGCTTCGGCGGGGCGGATGCTGCTGGGCGCGCTGCTGGTCTGCGCGCCGGTAGCGGCGTATCTGGCGGCCAACGGGGCGCTGGGCGCCTGCGTGGAGGTCTACTTCATCCAGAACCTGTTTGATTACAGCGGCGCGCCGATGAGCCTGAGCGGCCACGTTTATAACGCGCTGGCGTATCTGCGCACACAGAGCGCGATCAACCCGGCGGTGGTGCTCCTCGTCGCGCTGGGGATGGTCTTTCTCCTGCTTTGGGCGGCGAAAAGGCACGAAAAGGGCATGGCTTGGCAGGCGCTGGCGCTGCCGATGGGCGCGGGGCTGCTGCTGCTGACCTGCTATTGGGGCGAAACGGCGCACCCGTATTATGCGCTGGTGTTCGCGGGGCTCTGCGCGCCGGGGCTGATTCCGCTGGCGTGGCTGGCCGGCTGGGCGGAGAAGCGCGGGCTGCTCGCGCGGGCGCTGCCGCTGGCGGGCGCGCTGGCGATTGTGCCGGTCTGCATGGGGCTCTGCCGCGCCGTGCCGCTGATGCGGGTGAAGAAGGCGGACATGGCGCAGACGGTCTTCGCGGAGATGATGAACCGGGAGGCGGAGCCGACGCTGCTGGACATCACCAGCCTCGATCAGGGGTTTTATCTGGCGGCGGGGATCGTGCCAAACTGCCGGTACTTCGCCGACAACAATTTGCAGACGCAGGAAAAGCGGGACGCGATTGCGTCGTATCTGGCCGAGGGAAGGACGCAGTTCGTCGTGACGCGCTATGCAGACCCCGGCGAGGCATACGAGCTGATCGCCGAGGCCGACGGCGTGTTTGACCTGAACGACATGCGGCATTACAAGCTGTATAAGAGGAAAGAGCCATGAGCGACACGAGAATTTCGGAAAAAGCGCTGCGCGCGTTTATGGAGCGCGCCTACGAAAAAGAGGGCTTTGAGGCGGAGGAAGCCCGACAGATTGCCGACGTGCTGATGCAGGCGGATCTGTTCGGCATCGAGAGCCATGGCGCGCAGCGGATGATGTATTACCACCAGAACATCAAAAGCGGGAGTGTCGATGTGCATGCGCGGGCGGAGGTTCTGCGCGAAACGCCGGTTTCCGCGCTGATGGACGGCCATTTCGCGATGGGGCACCTGACGGCGGCGAAGGCGATGCGCATGGCCATTGAGAAGGCGAAAACGGCGGGCATCGGCATGGTCGCGGTGCGCAACTCGTCGCATTACGGCATTGCGGGCTACTACCCGCTGATGGCCGAGCGCGAGGGGCTGGCGGCGTTTTCGATGACCAACACCGGGCCGATCATGGTGCCGACGTTCGGGCGCGAGATGATGCTGGGCACGAATCCGATGGCGTTCTGCATGCCCGCCGATCCGTATCCCTTCTGGTTCGACGCATCCACGACGGTGGTGACGCTGGGCAAGGTGGAGGTTTACAACAAGCGCGGCAAGCCCATGCCCGAGGGCTGGACGATCGACGGCGCGGGTCAGCCGTGCAGCGACGCGCACAGGATGAACGAATCCATCCTGAGCGGCGGTCTGGGCGGGATTCTGCCCCTCGGCGGCGAGGGCGAGCGGACGAGCGGCCACAAGGGATACGGGCTGGCCATCATGGTGGAGGCGCTGACGGGCGTGCTGGCGCAGGGCATGCTCAGCCCGGAGATGTGCGGCGCGCACGGCGACCACACGAGCCATTTCTTCATGGCGTTCGACCCGTCGATGTTCGGCGACCCGGCGGCCATCCGCGCGCGGATGAGCGGCTATTTGCAGGCGCTGCGCGAGAGCGAGAAAGCGCCGGGTTATCCGCGCATCTACACCCCCGGCGAGAAGGCGCACGAGGCGCAGCGGGACAGGCTGCAAAACGGCGTTCCGGTGGAGGAAAACACGCTGGCGGAGCTGCGGCAGATCGCGCGCGAATTGGGGATTGAGGGTGTGTAAGCCATGCGGAAGATGACGCAGGGGAGCATCGCGCGCCACCTCATCGCCTATGCGTTACCCCTGATTCTGGGCAACCTGTTTCAGCTCACCTACAACGCGGTGGATTCCATCGTCATCGGCAAATTCGCGGGGGAAAACGCGCTGGCGGCGGTCAGCGCGGCGAACCCGGTGATGACGATTATGATTCTCGGCGTATCGGGCGTGAGCATCGGCGCGTCGGTGCTGATGAGCCGGTTTTACGGCGCGGGCGACGAGGACGCGCTGCGCCGCGAGGTCGCCACGACGATCGTTTTCGGCGGCGTCGCGTCGGTCGCCGCGTTTCTGCTCGGCTGGCCGCTGAGCGGACCGGTGCTGCGGCTGATGCGCGTGCCGGGCGAAATTCTGGCGATGGCGACGCGCTATTTGCAGGTGATCTTCGTCGGATTCCTGTTCACGTTCCAATACAACATTCTGGCGGCGGCGCTCCGGAGCGTCGGCGACAGCAAAACGCCGGTGATCTTTCTGGCGCTGGCGAGCGTGATGAACGCGGGGCTTGACGTGCTGCTGGTGGCGGTCTTCCGCTGGGGCGTGGTCGGCGCGGGCATCGCGACGGTGATGGCGGAGGGAATCAGCGCGCTGCTGTGCGCGTGGCACATTTACCGGCGGATTCCGCTGCTGCATCTGGCGCGGCGCGAGCTGAAAATCGACAGGCTGCTGCTGCGGGAAACGGTTTCCTCCGGCGCGATTACGGCGATGCAGCAGGCGTGCCAGCCGATTGGCAAGGCGCTGATTCAGAGCGTGATGAACGCGCAGGGCGTGAGCGTGATTGCGGCGTTCAACGCGGTGAGCCGGGTGGACGATTTCGCCTGCATCCCGGAGCAGAGCATTTCCTCGGGGATGATGACCTGCATCGCGCAGAACAGGGGCGCGGGGGAGCACGCGCGCGTGGGCGAAACCCTGAGGCGCGGCATGGCGATGGAGGCGGTCTACGGCGTTTTGATCTGCGCGGCGGTTCTGCTGGCGAAGGAGCCGGTGATGCGGCTGTTCGCGGCGCAGGACAGCGTGCGGATGGTGAGCATGGGCGTGGATTATCTGACGCTGATGGCGTTTTTCTACATCCTGCCGGGAATCACAAACGGCATACAAGGGTATTTTCGCGGCATGGGCGAGATGAAGACGACGCTGACGGCGACGTTCATTCAGATTTCGATCCGCGCGCTGGTGGTGGCCGTGCTTGTGCCGCGCATCGGTCTGAACGGCGCGGCGTGGGCCTGCGCCGTGGGCTGGAGCGCGATGCTCTGCTATACCTTCGCGCGCTATCGCCGGGTGCGGGAAAACGAATAGGACAGAACAGAAAGCGAGACAAAAAACGTCGGGACGGCTTGAACCGCCCCGACGTTTTTTGTGCAGAATTTACTTCTTTAATCCATCAAAGATAGAAGATGAACATGTCTTGGGGTATGAGCTTTTTTCAGACTTAACAAAAATGAGGAACGTGTTATGATAAAAACAGAAGGATACCGAAAGGAATGGAAAGCGATGAAGGGCAATCTGATCTTGATTCATGGCGGCGGGCCGACGGCCGTGATCAACGCATCGCTGGCGGGGGCGATCCGTCAGGCGAAGAAAGAGCCGAACGTTGACCGGATTCTGGCGGCCATCGGCGGCACGGGCGGCCTCATGCGCGGGCAGGTGCGCGACCTGACCGACATCACCGAGGAGGAGCTCGCGCTGCTGGAACGCACGCCCGGAAGCGCCATCGGCACATCCCGCGACGCGCTGGAGGAACCGGAATACCGCCTGCTGGCGGAAAAATGCGTGGAGCTGGGCGCAAAATACGTGCTGATGAACGGCGGAAACGGCACGATGGACGCCTGCGGAAAGCTCTGCCGGATGCTGGCGGGCACGGACATCCGCGTGATGGGCATCCCCAAGACGATGGACAACGATATCGCCGTGACGGATCACGCGCCGGGGTTCGGCAGCGCGGCGCGGTATATCGCCCAGAGCGTCGCGGAGGTGACGGCGGATGTTCGCGGCCTGCCGATTCACGTGGTGGTGATCGAGGCGAGCGGGCGCAACGCGGGCTGGATCACCGCGGCCAGCGCGCTGGCGCGGCAGGCGGGCGTGGACGGCCCGGATCTGATCTATCTGCCGGAAAGGCCGTTTGACGAGGCGCAGTACCTGCGGGACGTTCAGAAGCTGATCGAGGAAAAGCACGGCGTGGTCGTCGTCGCGAGCGAGGGGCTCAAGGATAAGGACGGCAAGCCGATTGTCGAGCCGGTGTTCAAGGTCGGGCGCGCGACGTACTTCGGCGACGTATCGGCGCATCTGGCGAATCTGGTCATCAAGCATCTGGGCTACAAGGCGAGGAGCGAAAAGCCGGGGCTGCTCGGGCGCGCGTCGATTGCGCTGTCCTCCGACGTGGACAGGCGCGAGGCGATTCTGGCCGGAGAGGAAGCGGTGCGCGCGGCCTGCGCGGGCGAAAACGGCAAGATGGTCGGCTTCATCCGTGAGAGCACGAGCCCCTATCGGGTGCGCACGACGCTCATCGACGTGAACGACGTGATGCTGGTGGAAAAGAAAATGCCGGACGAATACATCAACGAGGCGGGCAACGGCGTGACGCAGGCCTTCCTTGACTGGTGCGCCCCGCTGATCGGCGAGCCGCTGGGCAAACTGATTTCGCTGAGGTGAACGCCTTCAGTCAGCTTCGCTGACGACTCCTTCAGTCAGCTTCGCTGATAACTCCTTCAGTCAGCTTCGCTGATAACTCCTTCAGTCAGCTTCGCTGACAGCTCCCTCGGGGAGGGAGCTCTGGGGCATACGCCGTCCACCTTACAAAAAACAGATTCTTCCCACTGGAAGAGACGTTGATTTGTAAATTATTTGTATTTGCGCCCCTATACCTCCCTCCTCGAGGGAGGGGGACCGCCCGCAGGCGGTGGAAGGAGTGGCACGACGAAGTCGTGACGGAAGGAGTTATGCCGAAGGAGTTACAAAAGGATGATGAAATTTCACCCTTTTGAATTGGCGGAATTTGACGTATAATCAAAACATCAAAAGACATTTTATCCCAGAATGAACAAGGAGAAAGACATGGAAAACAAGAATAGGAAAGGGAGCCTCGCGGATCGGATTCCGCATCAGGTCTGGCTGCTGATCTCGTTCGCGGCGGCTATGGCGCTGTGGACGCTGCTATCCGTCATCCCGGCGACCTCCCGCGCGTTCCCGAACGTGTTCAAGGTACTTGGCTCGATCAAGACCATGATCGACCGCGGCGTGCTCTGGAAGGATATCTCTTCGAGCCTGATCTCGGTGATCTCCGGCTACGCGCTGGGCTTTGTCATCGCGCTGCCGGTCGCCATCCTGATGGCGTGGTATAAGCCGGTTCGCTTCGTCATCGAGCCGTGGATCCAGTTCATCCGCAACATCCCGCCGCTGGCCTACGTGCCGCTGATCGTCATTGCGGCGGGCGTCGGCCGCAAGCCGCAGATCATCGTCATCACCATCGCCTGCTTCCTGATTATGTGCGTGACCATCTATCAGGGCGTCATCAACGTGGATGAAACGCTGATTAAGGCGGCGCGCGTGCTCGGCGCGACGGACAAGGATATCTTCATCCGCGTCATCGCCCCGGCGACCCTTCCGTTCATCCTGACGGCCATCCGCCTCGGCGCTTCCGTTGCGCTGACGACGCTGATCGCCGCCGAATCCACCGGCGCGATGGCCGGTCTGGGCATGCGCATCCGCAGCCTCAACAACTCGTTTGAAGCCGCGCCGATGCTGCTGTACATCATCATCATCGGTATTCTGGGCATCACGATTGAAAAGCTCATCAAGACTGCGGAAAGGAGGCTGACGTCATGGCAGGAGAAGCGCGAAATCTGACCGAAAACAACGTTCGCGTCAAGATTGACAACGTGCGCAAGGTGTTCAACACCCGCAACGGCGAGATGGTCGCCCTCAACGGCGTGAGCCTTGACATTCACAACAACGAATTCATCTGCGTGGTCGGCCCGTCCGGCTGCGGCAAATCCACCCTGCTGAACATCATCGCCGGTCTGACCGAGCCGACCAGCGGCAAGGTCTACTGCGACGGCAAGGAAGTCACCGGCACCGGCACGGAGCGCGGCGTGGTCTTCCAGCAGTACGCGCTGTTCCCGTGGCTGACGGTGAAGAAGAACGTCATGTTCGCGCTGGAAATGCGCGGCGTGAAGGGCAAAGAGGCCGAGGAAGAGGCGCTCAAGTATCTGGCGATGGTCGATCTGGTCAAGTTCGCGGATCACTATCCCAAGGAGCTTTCCGGCGGCATGAAGCAGCGCGTCGCCATCGCCCGCGCCTACGCGGCGAACCCCGAGGTGCTGCTGATGGACGAGCCCTTCGGCGCGCTGGACGCGCAGACCCGCACCCAGCTCCAGACCGAGCTGCTGGAAACGTGGGAGCGCGAGAAGAAGACCTGCTTCTTCATCACCCACGATGTGGAGGAGGCCATCATTCTGGCGCAGCGCGTCATCATTATGAGCGCGCGCCCCGGCCGCATCAAGGACATCGTGGACGTCAACATCCCGTATCCGCGCACGCAGGAAACCAAGCTGACCCCGGAATTCAACGAGCTGAAGAACCACATCTGGAGCCAGGTCTATCAGGAGTATCTGGCGGTCAGAAAGTAAAACGTCCCCAAGCGGATCGGCAAATTCCGCTTCAATAAAAACGACAAATTCGGGAGGTAACAACATGAAGAAACTCATCGCTGTGCTGCTGGCGCTGTCCTGCATGCTCATCGGGGCTGCGGCCGTCGCCGAGACCCTGAACATCGCCTACATGCCCAACTACGGCAGCCTCTGGTCTGTGGAGACCGCGATCAACAAGGGCTACTTTGAGGAAGAGGGCCTGACCATCAACCTCGTCGAGTTCGCCGACGGCCCGACCATCATCGCGGCCATGGAAAGCGGCTCCATCGACATGGGCTACATCGGTCAGGGCGCGCACAAGCTGTGCATCAACGGCCGCGCTTCCATCTTCGCGCTGAGCCATATCTCCAACGGCGACGCGCTCATCGGCGGCAAGGGCATTACCACGGTGGAAGACCTGAAGGGCAAGGTTGTGGCCTACTCCTCCGGCACGTCCTCCGAGGACATCCTCAAGAACTCCCTCGACAAGGCCGGTATGACCATGGACGACATCAAGGCGATGGACATGGACGCTTCCGCCATCGTGACCGCGATGCTCTCCGGCGGCGTGGACGCCTGCGCGACCTGGAGCCCGAACAGCCTCAAGATCCTTGAGGAGATGCCGGACGCGGCCAAGCTGACCGATAACATGACCTTCAGCGACACCACCGTTTCTCTGGCGAGCTGGATCTGCATGCCGAAGTACGGCGAGGAGAACCACGACCTGCTGGTTCGCTTCACCCGTGCGCTGTTCAAGGGCATGGACTACAGCGCGAACGAGCACTACGACGAGGTCAGCGAGTGGGTTTCCAAGCAGACCGCGACCGATTATGAGTCCGTTTACAACCAGCGCGGCGACGCGCAGTGGCTGACCGGCAAGGAAGTGGCGCAGGGCGCTGCCGACGGCACCGTTGCCAAGTACTACGAGCTCCAGCGCGACAACTTCGTGAAGGCTGGCGCGGTGGAGAAGGATCCGGCGCCGGACGTTTCCGAGTACGTGCTCTTCGACGTGATGATCGAGGCCGGCAAGTAATTCCGGGAAGCGAAAACAAAACTGAAAGCCTGGCATTAGGCCACCCTTCTGCGGGTTGGCCTAATGCCTTTTGGCACGTAGAGGGCGATAAACCGCCTGCGCGCGCAGGATTTGGCCAAACGGGGCGCGGGTGCGCGCGTTCAAAGAGGATTTCCGCAAGAAAAGGCGAACATTATCAGACAGAAGAAATCGGAGGCGGATCATTCCATGCTGTTTGTGCTCATCGTGCTGCTGCTTGTCGCGTCCGTTTTTGTGCTGCTGATGAAGAAGAACCGGGAATCGCTGTGCCTGCTGGGCATGTGCTGCAGCCTGATGGTGCAGTTTTCCGGCATCCTGATTTTCATTGCCAAAAAGGGCGGATATTCCAGAAGCATCATCAATTTTCTCTTTTTCTCGCAGGCGCTGAGAAATAAGCTGCAATACCTGTTTATCACGCTGGACGCGCTGGGCTACGTCATCGCGGTGGGGCGCTATCTGTTCCCGCTGTTTTTGCTGGAAAGCGCGCTGCAATACTCGATGATCGGCTGGATCAGGCGGCATCCCGATATCCAGAAATGGATTTGCGTGCTGCCCGCGGCGACGCTGGCGGTGTATTTCCCGCCGGTGTTCCGCCTCATAGTGAACCAGTGGCCGGTCATGCACTCCGTGCTGGTCGAGGGCTCGTACTGGTGGATCACCGCGTATGTGGCGGTCGCGCTGGTGCTGATGATTCAGGAGCTTTTCGCCATCACGATGCGCTTTTGCCGAAAGCAGTTCGTGGGTATTGTCGGCTGCCATCTGGCGCTCAGCGGGCTGTATCTGCTCTACTGCGGGCAGGACCCCGCGCAGGTCTATCAGTTTTACAGCTACGACTATATCTGGAACAAGGGCATCGGCTATCTGCAATACGCGCCGACGATCGCGGGGTATGTGACCATCGTGGTCGTCAACGTCATCTGCGGCGTGCTCGGCACGATCAGCCTGCTGCACTACACGCAGGATTCGTTCCTCAGCGATCAGGAGGAGATGGCGCTGGAGCGCAAGTTCGACATCGCGCGAACGGGCGCGTCCGTGTTCGTCCATTCCATCAAAAACCAGCTTCTGGCCAACCGCATCCTCGAAAAGCGCATCTCGCAGGAGCTGGACAAGCCGGAGCCCGACCTGAGCCGCGTCCGCGCCTGCGTGAAGCAGCTTCAGGAGAGCAACGAAATGCTCATTTCGCGCAGCGAGGAGCTGTATCGCACGGTCAAAAACAAGTCCGTGACGCTGGTGCCGACGACGCTGGGGCAGATTCGGGAGACGACGCTGGAGCGATTCAAGCGCAAATACCCGGATGCGCTGCTGGAATGTCGGTTAAACGAGAGCGAGACGGTGCTGGCGGACGGCAACTACCTGAGCGAGGCGCTGTATAACCTGCTGACCAACGCATGGGAAGCGAACGTGGACGCGGGGCACGGGGACAGGCCGATCCGGCTGTCGAGCAGCCGGGAGCGGCTGTACGTCGTGCTGGAGGTTCGCGACGAGGGATGCGGCATGACCAAGGCCGAGCAGAAAAAGATTTTTGAACCGTTTTATTCATCCAAAAACAGCAACACGAGCTGGGGCATGGGGCTTTATCACGTGCGCACGATTGTGCGGGCGCATGTGGGCAGTCTGCGGGTGGAGAGCAAGCCGGGGCGGGGAACATCCTTCTTCGTGCTTCTGCCCAAATATGTGCAGGACAGGTGATGAAATGATGAAGATACTGATTGCGGATGATTTCGAGCTGCTTCGGGAGGACCTTTGCGATACCCTCGGCGCGCAGGCGGACATGGAGGTGGTCGGCGCGGCGCAGAGCGGCGCGCAGGTCGAGGAGATGGCCGCGCGGCTTGAATTTGACGTGCTGCTCATCGACATCGAGATGGAGAACACGACGGCGGGGATTCACGCCGCGGAAAACATTCTGGCCGAGAAGCCGGACACCATCGTGATTTTCCTGACCGCGCACGAAACGGAGAACATGATTCTCATGTCCATGGGCGCGGGGGCGGTGGATTACGTCGTCAAGGGCTGCGCGGAGGAGGAGCTGCTCGAACACATCCGCAAGGCCTACGAGGGCGAGCCGATGCTCGACGCGCGGGTGCAGCATATGGTGCTCAAGGAATATTCCCGCCTGCGCCGCTCGGAAAAGAGCCTGCTGTTTTTCATCAACAACGTGTCCCAGTTGACCCCGGCGGAGCGGAGCCTTGTGCGCTATCTGCTCGACGGGATGAAGGTCAAGGATATCGCGGCGGCGCGGTGCGTCGAGGTGGTGACGGTCAAAACCCAGATCAAGGGGCTGCTGCGCAAATTCGGCTGCACGAGAACCAAGGAAATTGTTGAAATGATACACGAACTGGGCGTAGAGCATTTGTTTTAACTCCTTTCGCCACGCCTGTGGCGTGCCAACCTTCGGCATCTCATCTGTTTGTTTCCGCCACAGGCGGCAACAGATTCGATGTTCCTCAAGGAGGGAGGCTTGTATCTTTGAAACCACAAATTATGAAATAATCTCCATCAGACGCATGTTGTTTTCGGATAAAGGCTCCCTCCTAGAGGGAGCTGTCGAGCGAAGCGAGACTGAAGGAGTATTAAGGAGGAGCATGATGAACATGAATTATTATCAGATTTCCGCGGAGGAGCTGGGCAAAAACGCGAAGGTGCCGCTGCTCAAGCTGGGCGATTCCGGCGAGGTGTTTTATGAAATCGCGCTGGAAATGGTAAACGAGATCGAAAAGAACAACGCTGTCGGCCGCCGCACGGTGTTCATCTGCCCGGTCGGTCCGGTGGGGCAGTATCCGATTTTTGTGCGGCTGGTCAACGAGCGCAGGCTGAGCCTGAAAAACTGCTGGTTCATCAACATGGACGAGTATCTGACTGACGACGGGGAATGGATTGACGAAAGCAGCGCGCTCTCCTTCCACGGCTTTATGAACCGCACGGTTTACAGCAGGATCGACCCGGAGCTGGTGATGCCGGAGAATCAGCGCATCTTCCCCGATCCGCATGACCCGGATCACATCGCCAAGGTAATCGACGAGCTGGGCGGCGTGGATATCGCGTTCGGCGGCATCGGCATCAACGGCCATCTGGCGTTCAACGAATCGCAGGACGAGCTGACGCCGGAGGAATTTGCGGCGCTGCACACGCGCGTGCTGGCGATCAGCCGCGAGACGCGCACCGCCAACGCCATCGGCGATTTGAACGGCGCGATTGACGCGATGCCCAAGAAGGCCGTGACCATCGGCATGGCGGAGATTCTGGGCGCGAAGAAGATTCGTCTGGGCGTTTTCCGCGATTGGCACCGCTCGGTGGTGCGTCAGGCGGCCTACGGCGAGGTGAGCGCGCACTTCCCGGCGACGCTGATTCAGCGCCATCCGGACGCGATGATTATTGTGAACGCGAACGCTGCGAAGCAGCCGTTTTAAGAGGGGAGAACGTCTCCATGGATAAGCTCCTGATTCAAAATGCGCGCGTTTATCAGAACGGGCAGTTCGTGCGCGCCGACGTGCTTTGCGGGGACGCGCTGATTGCGAAGATCGGCGAAAACCTGACCGATGAGGAAGCGCGCGTCATTCAGGCGGACGGCCTGCGCCTTGTGCCGGGGTTCATCGACGTGCACACGCATGGCGCGGCGGGCGTGGACGTGAACGCGGCGGACGAGGCGGGGCTGCGCAGGATTGCGGCGTTCTTCGCGACGCAGGGCGTGACGGCGTTCAACGCGAGCGTGTTGACCGATACGCCGGAGACCACCGAAAAATGCCTCGGCGCGATTGCCAATGTGATGAGCGACCGGGGCATGGGCGCGCAGCTCTTGGGCGCGCATCTGGAAGGGCCGTTCCTCGCGAAGGAATACAAGGGCGCCATGCCGGAAGCGCTGCTGCGCGAGGGCGACGAGAAGCTGCTGCGCGCGTATCAGAACCGGTTTCCGGGCGTGATCCGCTACATCACCGTGTCGCCGGAAGTGCCCGGCGTGGTGGACATGATCGGTAAAATCAGCCAAGACGTGACGGTGGCCATCGGCCATTCCGGCGCGGATTACGACACGAGCATGGAGGCCATCCGCCGCGGGGCGCGGTGCGTCACGCACACCTTCAACGCGATGCGCCTGTTCCACCAGCATCAGCCCGCCATCATGGGCGCGGCGCTGGAAAGCGACTGCTGGTGCGAGGCCATCTGCGACGGGCGGCACCTGCATCCCGGCACGGTGCGCATGCTGCTCAAGTGCAAGGGCTGGGATCGGGTCATCGCCATCACGGACAGCATCATGGCGGCGGGTCTGCCGGACGGCAACTACAAGCTTGGGGTGAACGACGTGGTCGTCCGGGATGGGGACGCGGTGCTCGCTTCGAACGGCGTTCGCGCGGGCAGCACGCTGACGCTCGCGCAGGCGCTCAGGAACATCGTGGCCTTCACCGATCATCCTGTGCAGGACGTGATCCCGCTGATGACCGCCAACCCGGCGAAGGCGCTGCGGATGGACGACCGAAAGGGCAGCATCGAGGTCGGCAAGGACGCGGACATGGTGCTGCTCGACGATGCGCTGAACGTCGTGACGACCGTGGGGCTCGGGCGCGTGATCTATACCGCCTAAAAGGGATGGCGCAATTTCATACTCGCGCGAACCGGTGATTTTTGCTATAATTACACGGTAAACGTGGACGGTTTTTGAACAAAGAAAACGGATTTTGAAGAGGGATTCGTTTTCGCGACCCAATTTTTTGATGAGGTGAACGATATGCTCGTACCGATGAGAGCGATTCTGGCGGCGGCCGACAAATACCGCTATGGCCAGGGCGCGTTTAACATGAACAGCGTGGGGCAGATTGAGGCGGCGGTTCGAATCCACGAGCTGCTCCATTCCGGCGCGATTTTGCAGGGCGCGGAGGCTTCCAACGCCTTTATGGGCGGTGAACTGGACTTCATGCACGGCACGCTCGAGGCTAAGAAGGTCGGCGCAAAGCGCATCGGCGACGCGGTGAAGAAATACGGCGCGGACAGCCCGGTGCCGATTGCACTGCATCTGGATCACGGCAAGAGCATCGAGAGCGTCAAGGCCTGCATCGACGGCGGCTACACCTCCGTGATGATCGACGGCAGCAGCCTGCCCTACGAGCAGAACGTTGAATTGACCCGCGAGGTCGTCAAGCTGGCGCATCCCTACGGCGTGAGCGTCGAGGGCGAGCTGGGCGTGCTGGCGGGCGTGGAGGATCACGTGTTCTCCGCGACGAGCACCTACACCAACCCGATGCAGGCGGTCGATTTCTTCAAGAAGACCGGCTGCGACGCGCTGGCCATCAGCTACGGCACCTGCCACGGCGCGAACAAGGGCAAGGACACGAAGATCCGCCGCGAAATCGCGATTGCGACGAAGGAGTGCATGCTGCACGAGGGCATCGAGGGCTATCTGGTCAGCCACGGCTCTTCCACCGTGCCGCAGGAATACGTTCAGGGCATCAACGCGCTGGGCGGCCAGCTCGAAAACGCCTTCGGCATCGACGTGGCGCAGCTTGTGGATGTGGCGCACTGCGGCATCAACAAGATCAACGTGGATACGGATATCCGTCTGGCCTGCACGCGCAACCTGCTGGAGCTGTTTGAAAACGAGCCGGAGCTGCGCGAGAGCGCTTCCATCGGCCGGCTCTACAAGGATTTGAAGAAGAACCCGAAGAACTTTGACCCGCGCAACTACGTCGCTTCCATCATGGACACGATCACCCTCGGCACGGTGCCGGACGCGCACGTGCAGAAGGTCGTGGACTGCATGAAGGACGGCGTGACGGAATCCATCGCGCCGCTGCTGGTGCAGTTTGGCAGCTATCGCAAGAGCCACCTGATCGAGGTCGTGACCTGCGAGCAGATGGCCGAGCGCTATAAGAAGGCGGGCATTTGATATGAAGCATATTTTTCTGAACCTCAAGCGGTTCGACATCAGCCCGGAGAAGGGCGGCGTGAACCGCCTCGCCCCGATGAAGGACTGGGGCAGAACGATTGTTTCCGGCACGCAGGACGCGCTGACGGCGTATGACCCCGCCGAGGTCGAGTTTGTCATGTACATGCCGGAGGCGCACCTGCTGGGCGCGGCTGCGGCGAAGACGGAAAACAGCCCGGTGCAGCTCGGCTGTCAGGGCGTTTATCGCGCGGATACGGCGGTGGGCGGCAACTTTGGCGCGTTCACGACGAACCGCCCGGCGAACGCCGCGGCGCAGATGGGCTGTGCGAGCACGCTGATCGGCCACTGCGAGGAGCGCAACGACAAGATGGGGATTCTGGCCGAGGCGGGCGTGACGGGCAAGGCGGCGACGGAAGCCGTAAACCGCATCCTCAACCAGGAGATCAAGTGCGCGCAGGCGGCCGGGCTGACGGTGCTCTACTGCATCGGCGAAAAGAGCGAGGAGCAGGCGGACTGGGAGAACGTGCTCGGCGCGCAGCTCGACATCGGTCTTGACGGCGTGGACAAGCGCAGGGTCGTGATCGCCTACGAGCCGATTTGGTCGATTGGACCGGGCAAGACCCCGGCGGACAAGCCCTACATCACCAAGATCGCGCGCTTTGTGAAGGCGCGCACGGGCGGGCTGGACGTGGTATACGGCGGCGGCCTCAAGCAGGACAACGCGGCCATGCTGGCCTCGATTGACGAGATCGACGGCGGCCTGATCGCGCTGACGCGCTTCAGCGGCGAGATTGGCTTCTACCCTGACGAGTACCTCGACATCATCCGCCGGTATCTGGGCAAATGAGAAGCGATGAGGGCTCTGCCCTCAAACGCCCGCAAGGGAACTGAGTTCCCTTGACCTTCCCCTTCATTTATCGCGTTGCGATAAATGGATGTAAAGATGATTCAAACCACCGCGAATCGAAGAAGGGAGTCTGGGCAGCAGCCCAGCGTAAAGGAGAAGAAAGATGAAGCTCGATTTTGAATATGGGCAGGGCCTGATGAGCGCCAATCTGCCGGACAACACCGATATCTTCGTGCCGGGCGAGACCGTGCCCGACCCCGAGTGCCTGCCGCAGGATTGGGATACCCTGTATGGCGAGACGCTCAAGAGCATCCGCAACCCGATTGGCATGAAGCCGCTGCGCGAGCTGGCGCACAAGGGCAGCACCGTCGTCATCATCATCCCGGACATCGTCAAGGGCGGCAACCAGCCGACCAGCCACCGCAAGGTCGCCATCCGTGCCTGCATCGACGAGCTGTATTCCGTCGGCGTGGAGAAGAAGGACATCCTGCTGCTGTTCTCCAACGGTCTGCATCCGCGCACCAGCGTGCCGGAGATGAAGACCATCCTCGGCGACGAGCTGTTTGGCGAATTCTATTATTCCGGCCAGATCACCAGCCACGACAGCGAGGATTACGAGCACCTCGTCGATCTGGGCTATACCGATCACGGCGACCACGTCATTATGAACAAGTACGTCTACGATGCGGACGTCGCGATCCTCATCGGCCATACGCAGGGCAACCCCTACGGCGGCTACTCCGGCGGCTACAAGCACTGCGCTACGGGCATTTCCCATTGGCGCTCCATCGCTGCGCACCACGTGCCGCAGGTCATGCATCGCGCGGACTTCGTGCCCGTCTCCACCCACAGCGAGATGCGCAACAAGTTCGACCAGCAGGGCATGTTCATGGAAGAGAAGATGGGCAAGAAGTTCTTCTGCTGCGACGCGGTGCTGGACAGCAAGAGCCGCCAGATCGCCATCTTCTCCGGCTACGCGAAGGAGATGCAGCCCATTTCCTGGGAAGTTGCGGATAAGCGCACCTATGTTCACTGGGCAGAGAAGAAGTACGACGTCGTCGTATTCGGTATGCCGACGAACTTCCACTACGGCAACGGCATGGGCACCAACCCGATTCAGATGATGCAGGCGCTCTCTGCGCAGGTCATCCGCCACAAGCGCATCCTCTCCGACCGCTGCGTGTTCATCGTGTCCAGCATCTGCGACGGCTATTTCCACGACGAGCGCTGGCCGTACCTGCGCGAGCTGTACGACATGTTCCAGCACGACTACATGCAGACCCTGCCGGACATGAACCGCTACGGCGAGTATTTCGCGACGAACGAGGAATACATCCGCAAGTATCGCTTCGCCAATGCGTTCCACCCGTTCCACGGCTTCTCGATGATGTCCTGCGGCCACATCGCGGAGATGAACACCAGCGCCATCTACATCGTCGGCGCACGCGAGCCGGGCATCGCCCGCGGCATGGGGCTCAAGACCCGCGCGACGTTTGAAGAAGCGCTCGAAGACGCGAAGAAGAAGATCGTCGGGCCGAACCCGAACATCCTCGCCCTGCCGCGCGCGTTCACGACGACGGCGGTGCACCTGTGCATGAAAGACCCGAGCCAGAACAGCCACAGCCGCGACGGCATCACCCATCCCTGCGGCGGCTGCTGAGACGCCCTCGGAGATATGAAAAAATCCGAACCCCCTTCCGAAATAAACGGAAGCCGGGTTCGGATTTTTGGCGTTTGGTGCGGATAGCGGGCTATTAACCCGCTATCCTCCGGCAATCTATCCCATATAATGCTGACTTTCTCGGCGTGAACAGCCCCGACGCGGCATAATCTGCGGCATAATCGCCCAGCATCCCGGCGTAGTCTCTACCATATAAGGAGGGATCGCCCGCCATCAGCAGCTGGTCGGCGGCTGGTCGGTCTCATCTGATAGGATCAGCCCCCAGCCCCCCGCCTAGATCGGCGCGCGATGAAGCCTCCCCTGCGTCCATGCCTCCCCGCGTCCGTCGTCGGCCTCTACCGTCTGCCCGTCGGCCTGTCCTCTCCATATCATGCGCCAGCTATCCGCCTGTCAGATCGTCGCATCCGTCAGCCGGTCATATAATCCAGCCCGCGCCCAATTGTGAGCACGTCAGCACGTCGCCGCAAGTGGGCGCTTATATGGTAAGGCGGCCGCACGCGCAACACGTACAGCCGCCAAAAAGATCACAATTACGTATAATCGCCCGTAGGCCACGCGGAGAAGTCCGCGACCTCTCCGCGCGTCCGAGGACGATTATACAATATCATGTTGTCAAGCGTGGCGCAAGTGACACACCATGACAGGAGCGACAGACCCACAGCAGCAGCTTTCTTTCCGATCCGCTCCCCGCATGCGAGCACAAAAAAAGCCCCGACGAGGACAAGCCCCGCCGGGTGAATGTGTCAGGTGTCGGCCTGATCTGCGTCATCTGGTGGCGCGAATCCGTCGCGCCGCATGCGCTCGAAACAGGCCTGCTTGATGTAGACTTGCACCGGCTGACCAGCCGCCGCAGCCGCCGCTCGTATCTGCGCGCCGTCGTCCTTTGATGGTCTGATCGTGATGCTATCTTGTCTTCGATTGTATGCAATGTTGCCGCGTATCTTTGCCGCTGATGTTGTCGCCATGATTTAATCCTCCCTTCTTATCCGATGCCCATAGTATACCACATTCACGCTTTTCCAGTCAACTTGTATACTAAAGCCATCAAAAGGACAGCGGAACAAACCGCGACAGCCCCCCGCCGGGGGCAGAAAGAGAGGATCATATGACTACTACCGCCACCACCGCCCGCCGCGCCTATTATGTGCGGTATCCCCGTGGATTTGCAAACGAATACGACCTGCGCTATACCGTCAACAATAAGCTGTCCACCGATGACGGTTGGGAGCGCATCACCCGGCGCGAGGCTGAGCGACTGAATGACGAGGTGCGCAAAGCATAATTCCGTGTCATAATCCGAGGCATAATTTCACTAAAAACAATGATAATTTACTTAAATTTGCTTTAATAAGTTATCAGGTTTTTAAGCCGATTTTCCTTTGTAATATAAGGAAAAATTAAAGGATTCTAGCTATTGCTAGAATCCTTGTTTTGGTGCAGCGACCGAACTCATATCCGAACCTGAGAATCCTTCTCTCAGTTTGTTTTTCAGGTCATCAAACGTGATTGTTTCTGTTTCCTCACGGAAATTGTAGGTCAGAACCAGTTTATCATCATAAAGGAAAACAGCATTGATGAATGTATCAATCAACATCCGACGGTGTGAAAGCTGCCGTACATCGAGTTTGCGAAAGCGGTCGAGAAAGAAGCGCAACTGTTCTTCGGTAATGCGGGGCTTTGCTAACTTTTCTACGGCGATTTTGTTTTCCAGCTCGTCGCGTGTGGCTTCGAGTTGGTCAAAGCGTTCCTTGGTGGAACGATTGAGGATTCCCGATTGAATGGCGTTGAGCAGGTTGTTGATGGCAACGTTGGTTTCTTTGAGCTGCTTTTCATACAGCGGAAGATTGACGTTCTCTGCATCCTGCAAGGTCATCAGCGCGGAAACAATCGCGTCGATGGTCGTGTCGCTCATCAGCATCTTCATGGTTGCGTTTACGACGATATCTTCAATCCAATCCTTGCGAACCGATTTTTTGTTGCAGATCGCGCGTCGTTTCTTGATGGATACGCATTTATAGTAGCGATGGACTTCGCCGCTGCGTCCCTTTCCGCTATCCCCACACATATATGCGCCGCAGCAGCCACAAAACAGTTTGGTGGTCAGCAGATAGTCTTCCTCTGCCTTATGACGGGCAGGGGATTTCTTGTTTTTGGCGAGCTTAGTCTGTACGCGGTCAAAGAGTTCTTTGGGAATGATGGCTGGGATGCCGTCAGGTACAACGATATCGCGGAAGGCATACTCACCGATGTAGCGTCGATTGTTCAACATGCGTTGAATACTGTTGTAATTGATATCTCTGCCGTTTTTGTTTTTGATGCCCTTTTCCTTGAAGAAGTCGATCAGCTCCTTCATGGTTGCCCCCTCAATATAGCGCTTGAAGGCTTCCAGAACGAAGGGAGCAGTCAGTGGGTCGATTTGGAAGTGCTGTTCTTCGTCAATCACGTAGCCGATGGGCATGGAACCGCCGTTAAATTTGCGTTTCAAAGCGTTCTCTGTCATGCCGCGCGTCACCTTCTCGGCGAGATCGGCGGAATAATACTCTGCAAAGCCCTCCA
>OLQO01000700.1_pt1 | contig 26131 bp, 22 predicted proteins | sample 1672281 | NCBI WGS metagenome assembly OLQO01 (sample SAMEA3136667, study PRJEB25190) | human gut metagenome | biome: human gut; feature: human-associated habitat; material: faeces | place: Austria | collected 2013
AAAAAAATTTAATGGAAGCATTTGCTGGAGAATCTCAAGCAAGAAATAAATATACATATTATGCAAGTAAAGCTAAAAAAGAAGGATATGAACAAATAGCAGAACTATTTTTAGAAACAGCAAACAATGAAAAAGAACATGCAAAAATATGGTTTAAATTATTACATGATGGAGAAATACCAACAACAACAGATAATTTAAAAGACGCAGCAGAAGGAGAAAACTTTGAATGGACAGATATGTATGATAGAATGGCAAAAGAAGCAAAAGAAGAAGGGTTTGACCATATAGCATATTTATTCGAAGCAGTAGGAAAAATAGAAAAAGAACACGAAGCAAGATATAAAAAATTACTAGAAAATGTAGAAGACGGTTTAGTATTCAGCAAAGATGGAGACAGAATATGGAAATGTAGAAATTGTGGACATATAGTAATAGGAAAAAATGCACCAGAAATATGCCCAGTATGTAGCCATCCAAAAGCATATTTTGAAATAAAAGCAGAAAATTATTAAAACTAATTATTATAATTTATAGACAATCATTTGATTGTCTTTTTCTATTATAGGAAATACCTTTTTTTTTTATAAATATAATTTTCACACCACACTTCGACAAATTCTTCATAATAAAAGTGCTATAATACGTAATGTTTATTTTTAGGCGTTAATAAAATTATTATAAGTAACATGAGGAGGAATTTAATTGAAAGATTTTAAAAAGAGTTTAGAGTTTAAAACAACTAAAAATGTTGATGAAGTAATATGTGTGGAAATTATAAAATCAATGAAAAAATTGTGTGCAGAACTAGAAAAGAACAAAAATAAAGATAATGAAAATACAATAAAAAAACAAATAGCATTAGTTAAGGATAGAACAAATAAGATAAAGTGGGTTTTTATGAATTTTGATAAATGTATAGAATTTATTGAACCAAAACGTGTAATAAAAAATATAAAATCAGTTGCAAAAAATGAGAATGAAATAGATAAAAAAATTGCAATGTATATAGAAAACTGTTTGTATAAATTATATTCTAAAACAGATAGTGAAGAAGATAAAAAACAAGTATTAAGTAGAATAAATGGATTAGATGAGCTATTAGAAAATTTTGATAAAAATTTTTTAAAGATACAAAGAATGGAAATGCAACAAACTAAATTAGGTTATTTGGCTCTAGCAGAAGTGAGATAAAAATAAAAGCATATAAATTTATTATTAATTTAATAAATTTATATGTTTTTTTATTATTTTTCATGAATTTTGGCATAATAAATTTAGAGGTGAAAATTTTGATATATACAGTTACTTTTAATCCTGCAATTGATTATGTTTTAAAAGCAAATAGCTTTGAAAAAAATAAAATTAATAAATCGGAAAATGAAAAAATATTTCCAGGTGGAAAAGGCATAAATGTTTCAATTGTTTTAAACAATTTAGGAATAGAAAGTAAAGTTTTAGGTTTTGTTGCAGGTTTTACAGGAAATAAAATTGAAGAAATGATTAATAAATTAGGAGTAAAAACGGAATTTATTAATCTAAAAAACGGAAATTCTCGTATAAATATAAAAATAGATTCAGATAATAAAGAAACAGCAATAAATTGTACTGGACCAAAAATAGAAAAAGAAGAGTTACGTACATTAATAGAAAAATTAGAAATGTTAAAAGATGATGATATTTTAGTATTAGCTGGAAGCATACCAAATGGAATAGAAAATAATATATATGAAATAATATGTGAAAGATTACAAAATAAAAAAATAAAAGTAATAGTAGATGCTACAAGCAATTTACTAACAAATGTTTTAAAATACAGACCATATTTAATAAAACCAAATGATGAAGAGTTAGGCGAAATTTTTAATATAGAAATAAAGGATGAGAATGATGCTTATATATATGCTAAAAAATTACAAGAACAAGGTGCACAAAATGTAGTTGTATCTTTAGGGGCAAAAGGAGCACTAATGATAGATTCAGAAAAAAATAAACATTTTATAAAAGCTCCTAAAGGGGAAAGAATAAATACAGTAGGTTCAGGAGATTCAATGGTTGCAGGAATAATTGCAGGATTTATTCAAGATAAAAACTATGAAGAAATATTAAAATTAGGAGTTGCCTGTGGAAGTGCAACTGCTTGTTCAGAATTTTTAGCTGAAAAATCAGAAATACAAAAATTTTATGAAATGATAAAAAATTAATAAGGAGATAAGTTATGAAAATTACAGATTTATTAGATGAGAGCTCTATAATACTCAATTTGGAAGCTTCTTCAAAAGAAGATGCATTAAATAAAGTAATAAACTTAATGAATGAAACTGGAAATTTAAATAATAAAGAGGAGTATGCAGAGTTAGTTTTCAATAGAGAAAAAGAAGGTACAACAGGTGTTGGCGATGGAATTGCAATACCACATGGGAAAGGAAAAAGTGTAAAAACAGCAAATCTTGTTGCTGCAGTTGTACCAAATGGAGTAAACTTTGATTCTTTAGATGGAGAAGATGTTAAATTAATTTTTTTAATTGCAGCTCCAGAAGGCAACAATAATCTACATTTAGAGGTATTAAGTACATTAAGTTCACTATTAATGAATAAAGAATTTAAAGAAAAATTAATAAATAGTAAAAGTACTAAAGAATTTTTAAGAGTAATAAATGAAGCAGAAGAAGAAAAGAAATCAGAAAATAAAGAAAAACAAAATGATAATGGTTATGAATTATTAGCAATTACAGCATGTACAACAGGTATTGCTCACACATATATGGCAGCTGAAAGCTTAGAAAATAAAGGAAAAGAAATAGGTTATAGTATAAAAGTTGAAACACAAGGTCAAACAGGTACAAAAAATAAACTAACAAAAGAAGAAATAGAAAATGCAAAAGCAATAATTATTGCATCAGATATAAAAATAGATTTAAAAAGATTTGATGGCAAAAAAATATTAAGAGTAAAAGTATCCGAAGCTATTAAAGAACCTGAAAAACTAATAAAAAAGGCACTAACAGAAGAATTGCCTGTACATCATGAAAATAATAAAAATAATGAAGAAGAAACAGAAACAAAATTTGGAGGAAATATATATAAACATTTAATGAGTGGTGTTACACATATGCTACCATTTGTTGTTGGTGGAGGTATTCTAATTGCAATTTCATTCTTATTAGATGATTATTCAATTAACCCTGCAAATTTTGGTATGAACACTCCAATAGCTGCTTTGTTTAAAACAATTGGTGGTTTTGCCTTTAACTTTATGCTTACAATTTTAGCAGGTTACATCGCTTACAGTATAGCAGATAGACCTGGTTTAGCAGTAGGTTTTGTTGGTGGAGCAATAGCTATAAATGGTACAACCTTTAGCTCACTTACAAATCCAGATGTAACACTTGTAAGCTCAGGATTTTTAGGGGCTCTACTTGCAGGTTTTATTGGTGGTTATATTGTTATTTTATTGAGAAAGTTATTTAAATTTTTACCAAAAAGTTTAGAGGGAATGAAGCCAATTTTAATTTATCCTGTTTTAGGAATTTTCTTAATGGGTGTAATAATGATATTTATAAATCCGTTTGTAGGAAAAATAAATACAGGGTTAAATAGCTTTTTAGAGTCTATGAGTGGAACAAATAAAGTAATACTTGGAATGATACTTGGCGGAATGATGAGTATAGATTTAGGAGGTCCATTTAATAAAGCTGCATATACTTTTGGAACGGGAATGTTAGCTTCTGGTCAATACGACATAATGGCTGCAGTTATGGCAGGAGGAATGGTGGCACCACTTGCAATAGCAATATTAGCAACATTTTTCAAGAAAAAGCTACCAAAAAAAGAAAGACAATCAGCTTTGCTAAATTATATTATGGGAGCGGCATTTATTACAGAAGGGGCAATTCCTTTTGCCTCAAGTGATCCAGTAAGAGTTTTAGTAAGTTCAATTATAGGTTCAGCAATTGCAGGTGGATTATCAATGTTTTTTGGGTGTACATTAATGGCACCGCATGGAGGAATATTTGTAATTCCAGTTGTAGGAAATCCTTTAATGTATATAGTTTCAATAGTTGTTGGATCTATAGTTGCAGCACTAATAATGGCGGCATGGAAGAAAAATGTTTGGGAAGAATAGGTGATAAAATGATTACAAAAAATATAAAAATAACAAGTAATGAAGGGTTGCATGCAAGGCCAGCAACCGAAATTTCAAAAATTGCTAATAAATATAATTGTGATGTAAATATAAAAGCAAATAATAAAATTGTAAATGCAAAAATGCCTTTAATGATAATGAGTTTAGGAATTACTAAAAATACTAATGTTGAAATTATATGTAATGGAGAAAAAGAAGAAAAGGCAATGCTGGAAATAACTAAAATAATTGAATAACATTAACTATAAATAAAATTATGTCAGATGTTGTAGGGGCGGACGTCTCTGTCCGCCCGTAAACAAAAAATAATACATATTTTTTTGAAAGGAGAAAATTAATGCTACAGGGAAAAGGTGTATCAGAGGGAATTGCATTTGGTTATGTTAAAATTATAAAAAAAGATGATATTCAAATAAGTAATTATAAAATTCATGATGTAGAAAATGAACTTAAAAATTTTAAATTTGCTCTTGAAAAGTTGAAAGATGAAATAGAAGAAATATCAGAAGATTTAACAGGAACAGAGCAAGAAATAATGCAGGCATATAGGCTAATATTGGAAGATCCAACATTAACAAATGAAACCTTAAGATTAATTAAAGAAGAAAGATATAACAGTGTATATGCAACAGAAAAAGGATTTAACACAGTTGCAAATATGTTTAAAGCTATAGATGATAAATATTTATCTGAACGTGCAGATGATATTCTAGATATGAAAACAAAACTTTTAGAAAAACTTACTAATACTAAAAAAATAGATTTAAGTACATTGCCAGAGAACACTATATTAGTTGCAAAAGAACTTTCTACATCTGATACAGCAAATATTAATTTAGCTAATTTAAATGGTATCATTTTAGAAACAGGAGGAGAAACTTCTCATGTTGTAATAATGGCAAGAAACCATGAAATTCCTACAATAATGAGTTTAGAAAATGCTTCTGAAATATTAAAAGAAAAAGAATATGTTGCAATAAATGGAAAAACAGGTGAAGTCCATAATTCTCCAAACAAAGAAGAAATTAAAAATTTAAAAAATATGGCAGTTGAATTTGAAAATAATAAAAATGAATTAAATAAATTTTTGGATAGAGATGCAGTAACATTGGATAACCATAAGGTGGAAGTAGTATGCAATATTGGAACAACAGAAGATTTAGATTTAGTTGAAGAGGTTAATTCTAAAGGTATAGGCTTGCTTAGAAGTGAATTTCTATATATGAAAACAAAAAATGTACCAACAGAAGAGCAACAATTTATTGCATATAAAAGAGTAGCAGAAACAATGAAAAAGAATTTAAGTATAATAAGAACTTTAGATATTGGTGGAGATAAAGATATAAAGGGAATAGAACTAAAGAAAGAGGAAAATCCATTTTTAGGTTATAGAGCAATACGAATTTGTTTAGAAGATATATCATTATTTAAAGCTCAACTAAGAGCAATTTTAAGAGCTAGTATGTATGGAAATTTAGCAATAATGCTTCCAATGATTTCCTCAATAGAAGAATTAAGAAAAGCAAAAAAAATAATAGAGGAAACCAAAAAAGAATTAGAACAAGAACATATAAAATTTAATAATGATATTAAAGTAGGAATAATGGTAGAAGTTCCCTCTGTTGCAGTTAATGCAGAAATGTATGCAAAGGAATGTGACTTTTTTAGTATTGGCACAAACGATTTAATACAATATACATTGGCAGCAGAAAGAGGAAATGATAATGTTGCTAAATTATATAATAAATTTAATCCATCTATAATAAAGCTTATAAAAAATACAATAGATTCAGCTCATAAGCATAATATTTTTTGTGGAGTTTGTGGGGAAGCGGCAGGAGATGAAAGATATATACCATTACTTTTGGGGCTTGGTTTAGATGAATTTTCAATGAATCCAAGAAAAGTATTAAAAGCTAAAAAAATTATATGTAATCTAAAATATGAAGAATGTAAAGAATTATCTGAAAAAATAATGAAATTACCAACAGCAAGAGAAATAGAAAAGGAATGCACAAATTTTATATTAACATCTGAAAAATAGATTAAAAATAAAGAATACAAAAAATTAATGTCAAACGTTGTAGGGGTCGGCGTCCCCGACGACCCGAAAGAATGAATTAATTTAAAATAAAAATACACATAATTATAATGAAATTTATTCAATTCCTCGGCGGCATTACGTATTAAAAAAATTATAAATATGAATATTTACATCAAACAATCAACTATTTGAAATTCAAATTCATTTGTTATAAAATAAGAAAAAATAAATTTAGGAGGAAATGAAATGAAGTACGAAAAATCTTGTGGAGCTATTGTAGTAGATGATGGAAAGGTTCTTTTAGTTAAACATAATGCAGGTCATTGGGATTTCCCAAAAGGTCATGTTGAAGAGGGGGAAACTGAGATTGAAACAGCAATAAGAGAAGTTAAGGAAGAAACTAATATAGATATAAAAATAGAAAAAGAAAATAAATATATATCAGAATACAGTCCAAAAGAAAATGTAATGAAAACAGTTATATATTTTATTGGAGAAAAAGTTGGAGGGGAAGATAAGCCCCAAATAGAAGAAGTAAGCGATGTGGAATGGGTAGATGTAAATAAGGCAGTTGAAAGAATAACACATCAAAGATCCAAGGAAATAATGATGCAAGTTATAAAAGATATGAATTTATAAATAAAAAATGTGGGCAAAAATATAATTTTTGTCTACATTTTTTTATTAGTTTTAAATTTGTATAAGACAAAATATATTAATAATATTTTCCTTGCCATAAATCTTCATCTATCATTTTTTTATTAAAACCATTCATAATCCATTTTTTATGTGAGTTCCAGTTGGGTGCAACTAAAATATCTTTTGGTGCATCTCCAGATATTCTATGAATTACAACTTCAGGCGAAATATGCGTAATTATATAACATAAACATTTCAAATAGTATTCTAAAGAAATAGGAGAATAATTTTCTTCTTTGTATAATTGATATAATTGTGTATGTTCAACAACATAAGTTGAATGAATTTTTAGTCCTTGAATATTATGCTTATTTATAAATTCTACAGTATTTTTTATATCTTCAAATGTTTCATTTGGCAGTCCAACCATAATATGAGATACAATATCAATATTATATTTGTTTAATATTGATATTGCATTTGTAAAATCCGAATTTATATAATATCTATTTATGAACTTTCCAGTTTCTTCATTTGAAGTTTGAAGTCCAAGTTCTACCCATACATAATATTTCTTTGAATAAGATGAAAGTAGTTTTGCTATATCTTCTGTAATACAATCTGGTCTTGTTGCTACAGCCAATGCTACAATTCTTTTATCAATTAAAGCACTATCATATTTTTCTTTTAAATTTTCTATGCTATCGTAAGTATTCGTGTAATTTTGAAAATAAGCAATAAATTTATTTGCACGTTCAGCCTTATAGCTTTTAAAATAATTTCGTACTTGTTCAGAAATTGAATCACATTTTTTAATATGTTCACCAGAGCCTTTCTCACTGCAAAAAATACAACCATAAGTTGATTTTTTTCCATCTCTATTAGGACAAGTAAAACCACCATCAATACATATTTTTAAAACTTTTTCACCAAATTTATTCTTCAAAAATCTATTTAATTTATTATATCTTAATTCATTATCCATAAATACATTATAACATAAAAATATTTAATAGCTATTGTAAAAATAGATATATTAATATAAAATAATGAAAAATAAAAAAGGAGAAAACTAATGATACAAACAATAGAATTATATTTTTTATTATTTATTACATATAGTGTAATAGGTTGGACAATGGAAGTTGTAGGAAAACTTATTGAATTAAAAAGATTTGTTAATAGAGGCTTTTTAATTGGACCTTGTTGCTCAATTTATGGTTGTGGTGGGATTTTAATTACCCTGTTATTACAGTATTTTACAGCTAACCCAGTAGTCCTATTTTTTATGGCAATTTTAGTATGTGGTGTATTAGAGTATTTAACAAGCTATTTTATGGAAAAGCTATTTAATGCAAGATGGTGGGATTATAGCCAAAGAAAATACAATATAAATGGTAGAGTATGCTTAAATACAATTATTCCATTTGGAATTTTAGGTTGCTTAATTATGTATGTGTTAAATCCATTCTTTTTAGGTTTGTATGGGAAAATTTCAACATTATATTTACATATTGTATCTGGAATTATACTTGGAATATATGTAATAGATAATATTATTTCATTAACTGTTGTATTAAATATTAGAAAAACAACAAAAGTTGTAAATAATGAAAACAGAGAAGACAACACAGAAGAAATAACTAAAAAAGTTAAAGAGATTATTCTTGGTAAATCTTCTGCTCTTAATAGAAGATTGGTAGATGCATACCCTGCAATTAGATTTATAAAAGTAAAAATTAAACAGAAAACAAAAGAAATAAAAAAAGGAGTAGAAAATACAACTAGAGAAATAAAAGAAAATATAGAAGATACAAAAAATAACATTAAAGACAGCATTGAAGAAACTAAGGAAAATCTAAAAAAATTAGGAAAGAAGGATGAAAATGAGTAATTTAGATTGGAATTTAGAGGATATTTTTCATAATAAAGAAGAATTTGAGAATGCAAAGAATGAGTTGGAAAACAAAATAAAAATAGTTGAAAGCTATAAAGGAACTTTAGGAAAATCAGCAGAAAACATATATAACTGTTATAAAGCAAATTGTGAAGCTTTGGAAATACACGAAAAATTATATGCATACTCAATGCTTAAATATCATCAAAACATGGCAGATACAGAAAGAATAAAACTATATAAAGAAATTGAAAGTTTAACAGCAGACTTTAGTACAAGAATAGCTTTTATAGAGCCAGAAATAACAAAAATAGATGAAAAAATTATAGAAAAATATCTAAAAGAAAATACTAAATTACAAGAATTTGAGAAATCTTTAAAAGATATATTAAAAGAGAAAAAACATATTTTATCTGAAGAGTTAGAAACAGCACTTTCAAAGTATTCAGAAGTATTTAATGCTTCTGAAAATACTTATGATACATTTACAAATACAGAGTTCGATTATCCTAATATAATAGACGAAAATGGTAAAGAACTTAAAATGACAGATGGTTTATATTCTAAATATATGAAAAGCTCAAATGAAAAAATTCGTAAACAGGCATTTGAATCTATGTATTCTTTATATAAAAAACATATAAATACAATAACTGAATTATATTTAACACGAGTAAAGGCAAGAACAATTTCAAGTAAATTACGTAATTATAAAAGTTCTCTAGAAGCAGCCACAAATACTGACGATTCAAGTGTAAAAGTATATGATGTTTTACTAAAAGAGATGAACAAGAATCTATATTTAAACCATGAATATATAAAACTAAAAAACAAACTAATTGGAAAAGAAAAAATGCATATGTATGATGTATATGTAAATCCATTAAGTGTAGAAAATGAAAATGTAGAATATGAAGAAGCTAAAAAAATAGTATTAGAAGCTTTAAAACCAATGGGAGAAGAATATGTAAATACATTAAAAAAAGCCTTTGAAAATAGATGGATAGATGTAATGGAAAAAGAAAATAAAATAGGTGGAGCATATAGTATGGGTGTGTATGGAGTGCATCCATTTGTATTGCTAAATTACATTAATAGTTCAAGAGATGTATCTACAATAGCTCACGAACTTGGTCATGCAATGCATTCTTACTATGCAAATAATAGTCAAAATATTATAAATGCAAATTATACTATAATGGTAGCAGAAGTTGCTTCAACAGTTAATGAAACAATACTTGCAGATTATTTAATAAATAAAGAAACGGATAAAAAGAAAAAAGCAGTTTTAATAAATGAGCAATTAGATGATATAAGAGCTACACTTGTAAGGCAAACTATGTTTGCAGAGTTCGAAAAAATTGTTCACGAAAGAATCGAAAAAGGAGAAAGTTTATCTTCAGATGAGTTAAATAATATTTATTTTGACTTAGTAAAAAAATATTTTGGAGAAGATTGTGTATTTGATGAAGATATAAAATATGAATGGGCACGAATACCACATTTCTATTCATGTTTTTATGTATATAAATATGCAACAGGAATAACTGCTGCAATTGCAATTGCAAGTAAAATTTTAAAAGGTGAACCAGGTTATGTAGAAGAATATAAAAAAATGTTAAGCCTAGGTGGTTCAAGAGGTTCTTTAGAATTATTAAAAATGGTAGATGTGGACTTAGAAAAGGAAGAAACTTATGAAATTGCTTTTAATTATTTTAAAGAAAAACTAGAAGAATTAAAAAAATTAATATAATAAAAAACTAGAGGTGAACAAAAAATGTTTGTAAAAAACAGCGTTAGAGTTGGACTAAAAGATATAGGTATTTCTAATAAAGCAACCAATAAAGCAATATTAGGAATGTTAGAAGATGTAGCAGGATTTCATTCAGATATAGCAGGATATGGTGTTGGAAATATGGAGCAAACACATTTATCTTGGATACTTTTAGGCTGGAAGGTAGAAATTATTCAAAGACCAAAATATGGAGAAAAGCTAGAAATAGTTACATGGTCAAGAGGAATAAAAAGAATTTATGCATATAGAGATTTTGAGATTTATAATGATAAAAAAGAGTTAATAGCAAAAGCAACTTCAAAATGGGTATTAATAGACATTAATAAAGGCAGAATGATAACAATAACAGATGAAATTGCAGACAAGTATGAAAAAGAAGATAAGCAGTGCTTCAAAGAAGAACCTGCATATAAAATAGAAGAGCCAGAAAATTATGAACATAGTGGAGAATATAGTATAAAAAGAAGTGTAATAGATGTAAATAAACATGTTCATAATATAAATTATATAAACATTGCATATGAAGCCTTGCCAGAAGAAATATATAATTCAGAAGAGTTTAATAATTTTGAAATTGTATATAAAAAAGAAATTAAGTATGGTGAAAATGTTAAATGTTTGTATGGCAAAAAGGATGGTAAAAATATTATTGTTATAAAAGACGAAAATGAAGAAAAAATACATGCATGTGTAAAATTGTTTTAATAGGAGTAAAATTAATTTTGGAAGATGATATAAAAATTGCTATTCAAAATGAAGATAGCATTTTAAATAAAGAATATAAAGATGAAATTGCAGAATTTAATGAAGATAATATTGAATTTAATGGATGCATTTTTTATAATTGTAAAATCTCTGGAAAACTGGAAGCGGTAACTTTTTTCAATTGCGAGTTTATTAATTGCGATTTATCAAATACAAATTTTGAAGTATGTAATTTTAAAAAATCTAAGTTTAATAATTGCAAATTAACAGGTTGCAATTTCTCAGACGCTCTAATAAACAATGTGAAGTTTGAAGAATGTAATATGAACTATGCAAATTTTAATATGTCAAATATACGAGATACAGAATTTAAAAGTTGTGGGCTAAATAGTAGCAGTTTTAATGAAGTAAAATTAAAAGAAGTAACATATAAAGAAACAAGTTTAATAAGAGCACAATTTGTGAAAACACCACTAAAAAACATAGACTTATCAACAAGCAACATAGAAGGAATTTTAATAAAAATACAAGACTTAAAAGGGCTAATAGTAAACGACATACAAGCAATACAATTATCAAAACTATTAGGAATTATTATAAAGTAAAAGGCAGGGGTAAAACCCCTGACCTTTTAAAAAAATATATATTTCTAATAAAAAATGATAAAAATTTTTTATTAGAATCCAATTATATTATTATAACATTCAATAGCATAATTATCAGTCATACCAGAAATATAATAAATTATAGCTTTAAAATAATCCTTTTCATTATTTACATCAAACAAAACTTTATTTTGTAAATTTGTATTCTCTCTATCTGTTAAATTCCAGTAACAATTTATCCATTTTATAAAAGGTGTTACAACTGAATTATAATTTTTTTTCATTTTATTTAAATTTTCTAATGTGTTTTCTTTATCATAAGCAGATTTTAATATTTCAAATATTTGAGTTAATACTAATTCAAAGTATTTTTCAGAAGCTAAAACCTTATCTGAATAATAGATATTTTTATAATTAAATGCTTTAATATTATCTAATAATTGTAAACTTTCATCTGAAAATATCAAACCATCATCTGGATTTGAATTTGTGCATAAATCGAAAATTAATTTATTAATAATAACAGAATTGTTTATAATTGCTTTCTTTTCAAATTTTAATATTTCATGTAACTCTTCTAAACTATCATCTAAAAGACCAAGTAAAATTGCATCTTCAATATCTCTACTTATATATGAAATTTTGTCTGATATTTTTACAACACAACCCTCCCAAGTAAATGGAGAATATTGGTTAGGTGTTATGTAAGTTTGTAAGTCTATAAATTCTTCACGAGGTTTTAGAAATTTTTCATTTACTTCCCCGCAATGAGAAATAATACCATCTCTAACAGCATAGGTTAAATCTAAGTTTTTCTTAAAACCATTGTTATCTTCTAAAAGCTCGATTTTATCTACAACATCTAAACCATTTTTTTCATGCCAAAAAGTTTCACCAATTTCCTTTTGAGAAATATTTGAAAGAATTTTTTCACCTCTATGCCCAAAAGGACTATGCCCAATATCGTGTGCAGTTGCAATTGCTTTTGTAAGAGAAGTATTTAAGCCTAAAGCATTGGCAATGGTGTAGCTAATAGATTCAACATTATTAACATGCTCAATTCTTGTACAAATATGGTCATTTGTAGGAGAGAAAAAAACTTGAGTCTTATGTTTCATTCTACGGTAAGCATTTGTATAAATAACACGAGTATAATCTCTTTCAAAATCTGTACGTAAATCATTATCTCTTTTATATAAAGGAGTTTCACGCATAATAATTTTATCCCATAAAGGATTGTTTTCATTTGCAGAAACATTAATAAATTTCTTTTCCATACTAACCTCCCAAATATTATATGGAAAATTGTATATTAAATAAATTATTTAGTCAATGGATTTATAAATAAGAAAAATAATAATACATTTTTTTATTTTTATGTTATAATTTTTCTGGTGATAAAATGAGTCGAAAGAAAAATAATAAAAAAATAAATAAAATTATAGGTATTCTAGTTGCTGTAATTGCTGTAGTTAGTGCACTTTATTTAGGCAAAGATTATGTGAGTTATGATGAATATATTGCAAATGTAGAAACAAATACAAAACAAGCAACAGAAAAATTTGCAGAGAATTTTAAACCTAAAGAAGAAACTAGTATACCAGAAGCAGATGGAAAACTAAAAGTTTATTTTATAGATGTAGGTCAAGCTGATTGTATATTATTAGTAAACAATAAAAGTTCAATGCTTATAGATGCAGGAAATAACGAAGATGGCGAATTGGTTGTTAACTATATAAAATCTCTAGGAATTAGTAAATTAGATTATGTTGTAGGTACTCATCCACATGAAGATCATATAGGCGGCTTAGATAATGTAATAAATAGTTTCGAAATTGGGGAAGTATATATGCCAGAGACAACTACAAATACCAAAACTTATGAAGATGTTTTAAATGCTATTGCCAATAAAAACTTACAAATTACTGTTCCAAAAATAGGTGATAAATTCAATGTTGGAACTGCAGAGGCAGAAGTGCTTTCGGTAAAAAATGATAATGTTAATTTAAATAATTGTTCAATTGTAATTAGAGTAGTTTTTGGAGAAAAAAGCTTTTTATTTACCGGAGATGCAGAAGAAGTTGTAGAAAGTAAGTTAAAAGTTAAAGAAACAACAGTATTAAAAGTGGGGCACCATGGTTCATCAACAAGTACATCACAAACTTTATTAAATAAAATAAAACCCAAATATGCAATTATATCTGTAGGAAAGAATAATGACTATGGACATCCAACAAAGCAAACCTTAAAAAGACTACAAGATGCAGGCTGTGAAATACATAGAACCGATGAAGAAGGAACAATATTAATTACAACTGATGGAAAAGATTTAAAAATTGAACATTTTGAAACAAAAACAAATGGAAATTAAAATAAAAGGCAGAAATATTTAAGATTTTTTTCTAAGACTTTGAAATTTATCTTGAATTAATTTCTGTCTTATTTGTTTTTCATTATCATCTTTTGAAATAACAGAAACTTCTGAAATTTTGCCATTTTCATAAGTTAAATTTAATTTAACAATATCGCTTTCAGAAATATCAAAATTAAATTTAGATAAAGGAATGTTTAAAAAGCTTTTATCTGAAAGCTCACAAACAGCAAAATCATTTTCAATTCTATCAACAGTTGCAGTTTCTATCATTTTTATATCCTTTCCGCCATTAGATAAAAAATTTTCTAAAGACTGTAAAAAATCACTTTGCATAACAGAACTAATTCTATCACTCAAAGAATTTGAAACAGAAGATGAAATTTCACGTAAATTCATAAAATCACCTCCTTTATTTAATTTAAAATAATTTATAATACAGAACTACAAATTTGTCAAATAAAGTTTTATTCAAAAACATCTTTTGTATTTTTTGAAATCTTTTTATAAATACTCAAATTATTATTAGAATCTACTGTTGCTAAAAAAATATTATTTATGTCATTGTATCCTTGAGAGGCAAGTTCCTTTTGTAGCCATATTTCATTATTTCCTGTTTGGAATAAATTTTCTCTTAATATTTTTCCATCTAAAACAACATCAACTAAAACTTTTTCGTTTGGCAAATCTAAGTTCAAGTCTTTAGGTGTAGCAGGTTTACTATTAGACTTAGGTAAAAAGCTTAACTTTCCGTTAGGTTCTATAAGTACAGTTTGTAATTCACTTAAATTAAAGTATCCTGCAGTTCTGCATAGCATTAAAAATTCTGTTAAATCTAATTTAGATTTTTTAAAATTATTTTTAAATAAATTTCCATTATCATATAAAACTAGAGAAGTACCAGTTATAACCCTACGAATTTTTAAAGATTTTGAATTAATAAAAGAAATAAGAACAGTAATTAAAGTATATACAATCATAGCAACTAGAGGTTGCATAAAATCACTTTCAAGAGCAGTAGACATTTCAGCTGCAATAGAGCCAATAGTTATTCCTATTATATAATCAAAAGTGCTTAATTGAGAGATTTCTTTATTACCCATAATTTTAGCTAAAATAAAAAGAACAAATAAAGAACTTGAAGATAAAATAATAATTTTTAAAATATCCATAATTAGAATAATTCTCCTTTAAAATTAATTTAAGTTTAGTATACACAAAAATAAATATTATAATTCAATTAAATACAAAAAAGCGACTATATTAGTCGCTTTTTGTATTTAAAATTTATTCAACTGTAACTGACTTTGCAAGGTTTCGTGGTTTATCTACGTCTAAGCCCTTTTCTTTTGTAATATAATATGCAAGTAATTGAAGTGGAATTATAGATAAAACAGGGGAATATATAGAATCTATTTCTGGTATAGATATTACAAAGTCAAAATTTGTTTTATCTAAAGGTTGATTTGTTACAACAAAGCTCTTTGCTCCTCTTGTTATAACTTCTTGAATATTACTTACTGTTTTTTCTACTAAATTAGGGTCTGTTAAAATACTTACAACTGTAGTTCCGTTTTCTATTAATGCAATAGGACCATGCTTCAACTCTCCAGCTGCAAAGCTTTCAGAATGAATGTATGAAATTTCTTTTAATTTTAAAGAAGCTTCCATAGAAACAGGATAATCTATTCCTCTTCCAATGAAAAATACATCTTTTTCTTTATATATTTTTTGTGCAAATTCTTGTAAATCTTTTGAACTTTTCAAGACTTTTTCTGCTTTTTCTGGTAAAGATAATAATTCATTTTTTAATTCTTTTATTTTTTCACTTGATATGCTTTCTAATATTTCTGCAAAATATAATGCCATAATATTTAATAAAACAACTTGAGATGTATATGCTTTTGTAGATGCAACAGCAATTTCTGGACCTGCGTGTGTATATATAAAATAATCTGCTTCTCTTGTTATAGAACTTTCAATTACATTTGTTACTGCAATTGTTTTTGCATTTTTAGATTTTGCAAGTTTAAGAGCTGCAATAGTATCAGCTGTTTCTCCAGATTGACTTATATAAATACAAAGAGTTTTTTCATTAATTAAAGGATCTCTATATCTAAACTCTGAAGCAACATCTACACAAACTGGTACATTTAAAAAATGTTCAAAGTTTGCTTTAACAGCAAGACCAGCATGCATTGCAGTTCCACAAGCTACTATATAAATTTGATTTATAGTTCTTAAAAAATTTTTATCCAAGCTCAAACCATCAAATGTGATAGAGTCACCGTTTAAAGATGTTCCTATAGTTTCTCTAATAGCTTTTGGTTGTTCAAAAATTTCTTTTAACATATAATCTTCAAATTTACCTTTATCAGCACTATCTGCTGCAAGTTCTACACTTTCAGATTTTTTTGTTAATTTGTTTAAATCAAAATCATAAAATTCTATATTACCTTTTATAATAACTGCATATTCTTTATCATTTAAAAAATAGAAATTATTTGTAAAAGATATTAATGCAGGGATGTCAGATGATATAAAAGTTTCATCTTTTTTTGTACCTATTACTAAAGGGCTATCTTTTCTTGTTACTATTAATGTATCTGGATCATTCTTGTTTATAACTTCTAAAGCATAGCTTCCTTTTAAATCTTTACAAGCTAAATTAACAGCTTTTAGAAAATTGTTTTCTTTTTCGTAATAATAATGAATTAAATTTGGAATAGTTTCCGTATCTGTATCAGAATAAAAAGTATAATTTTTACTCTCTAAAAAATCTCTTAATTCCTTATAATTCTCAATAATTCCATTGTGAACAACAGAAAAAGTTTTACTATTATCCATATGAGGATGAGCATTTTCTTTAGAAGGTTTTCCATGTGTTGCCCATCTTGTATGAGCAATTCCAAGGGTTCCATTTAAAGATTCAATTCCTTCTATATTTTCAAGGTTTGCAACTCTGCCTTTATCTTTTTTTATAATAATATTATTGCTTTCCATAACAGAAATACCAGCAGAATCATAACCTCTGTATTCTAATTTTTTTAGTCCATTAATTAAAATTGGACAAGCTTTTTTGTTACCATTGTAACCAACAATACCGCACATAAGCGTACCTCCTTAAATTTTTATTAAAAAAGCACACAAATAAAAGCTAAATAGTATTAAATTTGTTTTAGTATTGCTACTAGTTTTTGTTAATACTTAATGATCTTAGCCAAACCATAGAACCATCCGCCGAAAAATTCGATAAGTTCTAACCTCGTCAACAATAAAAAATTGTCCTGGCGCTTAATAAATTAAATAAACAAAACCTCCTTTTAAAATATTTTATTTGTATAATAGCTTTTTACATTATTATATTACAACTAATGTAAAAAATAAGCAAGTACAAGAGTAAAATTCTATATTAAAAGATTTTCAACATAAAAAATGACAAAAAATATCCATACTGCATCAAGTTCATCAGGAACATCATCAAATCCTGCACCAGGAATAATAACATTAGGTGCAATAGGTGGAGGATGTTATTTATGGTATAGAAAAATAAGAGGAAAAATAAACTAAAGCAGGAATAAAATCCTGCTTATTTTTTAGTATAAAAATATATTTAAATAATTTATTATTAGTGCTATAATTGTAGAAAAATGAAAGGGAAAAAATCATGGAAAAAAGAATGAATAAAGAGGAATTAATAAAATTAATAGAGAGTTTAAAACTTGATAAAGATGAATACTGGATTTTATCAAGCGGAGCTTTAGTTATGAGAGGTATATATCCAGATGCAGGAGATTTGGACATTGCGGTAACAGAGAAAGGATTAGAAGAATTAAAAAATAATTATAATTTAAAGAAAAAAGCAAACGGATGGTACATAGTAAACGATAAAATTGAATGTGTTTTAGAAACAAAAGGAGATTGGAAGATAGAAAAGTTCGGAAAATATAATCTTCAAAGTATAGAAAGATATTATGAATATTTAAAGAATAGTAGTAGAGAAAAAGATAAAGCTAGAATACCTTTAGTTGAGGAGTATATGAGAAATGGGAAGTATAGATAAAATAGTAAATCTGTGATAGAATAATAACAAATATTTTTAGGAGAGAGAAAGTATGAAAGAATTAGAAGATAAAATATTAAGATTTGCAGAAGATAGAGATTGGTTGCAATTTAATACACCAGAAAACTTGGCAAAATCTATTTCAATAGAAGCTGGAGAATTGTTAGAATGTTTTCAATGGAATAATAATTATAATAAAGATGAATTAAAATTTGAAATTGCGGATGTCATGAATTATTGTATTCTTTTATGTCATCAAATTGGAGTTGATCCTAAACAAGTAATTTTAGATAAAATGAAAATATCAGAAAAGAAATATCCGATAGAAAAAGCTAAGGGAGTAAGTACAAAATATAATAAGTTATAGAATAAAAAATCAAGTAGTAATTATGGGAGCAGTTATTATGATAGTTTATGAGAGTGTAAAAGAAAGTTTTATAGAAGATGTTAATTTAGGAGTAATAGCAGATAAAATTAGAGAAAAATATATTGAGGCTTTACATAGGAGACCATCAGCACCAGAATTTAATTCATGGAAAAATTCCATGCAATATATGAGAGGAGTATTAAGTGATAAAGATATTCCAAGTAATATGGGAATAGCGATTGAATATAACATTCCACCAACTGGATGTAGAATTGATTTTTTAATGTCTGGGTATAGCAAAAGTGATTCACATGAGGCTATTATTGTCGAATTAAAACAATGGGATGAATGTACGGAAGTTGATAGAGTAGAAGGAATTTACAAAGTTAATACATATACAGGTGGAGCATTAAGAGATGTAAATCACCCATCATATCAAGCAATGACATATGCTAATTTAATAAGAGAATATAATAAAAATGTTGAAGATAAAAAAATAAATATAAGACCATGTGCATTTTTACATAACTATTATATTACAAATAATGATCCTTTATTAAAAGAACAATATCAAGAATATATAAAAAAAGCACCAATATTTGCTCATTCTGATGTATTAAAATTAAGAGAATTTATAAAAAAATATATTAAAGTTGGTGATGATAAAAAAGTTTTATATGAAATAGAAAAAGGAAAAATAAAACCATCAAAAATGTTACAAGATACATTAGAAAATATGCTAAAAGGAAATAAAGAATTTTATATGATTGATTCACAGAATATTGTATATCAATATGCTCTAAAAATTGCTACAGATACACTTAAATCAAATGAAAAGAATGTAATAATTGTAAAAGGTGGTCCGGGAACAGGAAAATCAGTTTTAGCTATAAATTTATTAGTTGAATTAAATAAAAAAGATATGACATGCTTTTATGTTACAAAAAATTCAGCTCCAAGAGGTGTTTATTCTACTAAGCTAAAAGGACAATATACTAATGAATATATTGAACATTTATTTCAAGGATCAGGAAATTTTTTTGATAAAGAAAATAATGTAATTGACTGTTTAGTAGTAGATGAAGCACATAGGTTAACAGAAAAATCAGGATTTCATTCTAATTTAGGAGAAAATCAGGTCAAAGAGCTGATAAAGGCATCAAAATTTTCAATATTTTTTCTAGATGAAAATCAAAGAGTAACTTTAAAAGATATTGGAAGTGAAGAATTAATAAGAAAATATGCAAATGAATTAGGGGCTAAAATAAATATATATGAATTAAATAGTCAATTTAGATGCAATGGTTCAGATGGTTATATTGCTTGGTTAGATAACATATTAGAAATTAGAGAAACTGCCAATTTTGATATAGATGGATTCAATTATGAATTTAAAATATTTGATAATCCAAATGAGTTAAGGGATACAATAGAAGAAAAAAACAAAGAAAATAATAAATCAAGAATAGTTGCAGGCTACTGTTGGGAATGGCCAAAGGACAATAGAAATAATCCAAATTACAATGATATTATAATACCAGAATACAATTTTGAAATTAGTTGGAATTTAGATGGAAAAGAATTATTTGCTTTGGGTGAAAATACTGTAAAACAAGCGGGATGTATTCATACAACACAAGGTTTAGAATTTGATTATGTTGGTGTTATTATTGGCAAAGATATGAGATATGAAAATGGAAATGTAGTTACAGACTTTACCAAAAGAGCAAAATCAGATAGTTCTTTAAAAGGAATCAAGAAAATGTATAAAGAAAATCCCGAAAAAGCACTAAAACTATCTGATGAAATCATAAAAAATACATATAGAACATTAATGACAAGAGGAATGAAAGGATGCTATGTTTATTGTGAGGACAAGCCACTAGCAGAATACTTAAAAAGTAGAATCAACAAAGGTAATGGAATTACTTATGCGATAGATGAAGAAGAACATTATAAAAGTTTAAGCGTTGCAGAAGATGATGAAGAATATAGGTGTGAATAACATACAAAAGCAAAAAAATATAAAAAAATAATTTTCTGCTTTTTCCATTATATTTTGCAAAATTTGCATTTAAAAGATGATATATTCTAAAAATAGAATGGCTTTTAAAAAGAATATCATATTTGACATGTAATATAATCATATATAAAAGGTTAAATATTAATAAGTTGGCAATAGGGAGTTTTTGATATTGGACATTTTATGGTATATATGCAATAATATTGTTTGAAATGATATCTATTTTGGAATATAAGCAATAACATATTAATATATACTATCTTTTTTGGAAATGATATGATATAATATATAGAGATAAAAAGGAGTGATATTATGAGTGTTGGAAAAAAAATAAAAGAGTATAGAGAAATAAATAAAATGACTCAAAAGGATATTGCTGAAATATTAGAAGTTGAGCCAGGAACAATATCTAAATATGAATCTGGAATGATTGAACCTAATATTGAATCTTTAAAAAGATTAGCAGAAACCTTTGATATAACAGTAGATGAATTAATAAAAGATGAAGAAAAAATTGATATAATACAAATTAATGTATTAGAAATATTAAGAGAACAAAAAGAAATGGGCTTAAAGGGAAATTTATATCATAATACACAAATTATATTTGCATATAACACAAACCATATTGAAGGAAGTAAGTTAACAGAGGACCAAACAAGATATATATATGAAACAAATACTATTTTATTTGAAGGTGAAACAGTTGCAAGTGTTGATGATATAGTTGAAACATCAAACCATTTTAAATTAGTAGATTATATGTTAGATAATGCTGATAAAGAACTGACAGAAGAAATGATAAAAAATTTTCATAGAATCTTAAAAGAAGGAACAATGGATAGCAGAAAAGATTGGTTTAATGTTGGTGAATATAAAAGATTAGCCAATGAAGCTGGAAGTATGAAGACATCATCGCCAAAAAAAGTGGCAAAAGATATGCAAAAATTAATGGAATGGTACAATAATTTATCAAAAGTTACGATAAAAGATGTAATAGAATTTCATGCTAGATTTGAAAAAATACATCCTTTTCAAGATGGTAATGGAAGAGTAGGTAGAATAATTGCATTTAAAGAATGTCTAAAAAATAATATAATTCCATTTATTATATTAGACGAAGATAAATTATTTTATTATAGAGGATTAAAGGAATATCAAAACAAAACAGAAAAAGGTTATTTGATAGATACTTGTTTAAATGCACAGGATCAATATATCAAAATGATAGAATATTATTTGAAATAATCTAAAAGCAGGTAACCCCTGCTTTTTCTGTATCCAAAATGTATATATCATGTATCCATAATCTACCATAAATTTTAACGGCGGAAAAACGGCGAAAATCTCAAAAATGGTAAATAAGTGGTAATATTACAAAATAATTCATCCTAAAATAAAACAGTTTAATGCTTACAGCTGTAACACTTTGAAACATTTTAAAATAATTTGAAATAAACTGCAAAATAAGCAAGAGTACGCTCATAACCCGAAATTCATACCTCAAAATATACTAACTTTGTAAATGCAAAATGATATGGTATAATGTAAAAAAATTACCAAAAACGAAAGGAAATAGCAAATGAACTCAAACAAAATAGAAAGTATAGGAGTAACAACAGTAAGAAATGAAATAAATAAATACAACAACCTACTAGAAAACTTTCCAACTAGAGATAGAAATCCTGTATGGGATGGAAATATAGAAGTATATAAAAAAGATAGTAGTAAAGCAACAGATATAGTTGGAATAATTCCTGCGCAAATAAAAGGAAAATTAGTAGATAATTCTAAATTGCTTGAGGAAGAGTTAAGCTATAACGTAAAAATTTTGGATATAGAAAACTACAGAAAGATAAATATGCCTACAATATATTTTGTTGTAGGAATTGATAAAAATAAGAATACACAAATTTTTTACAAAGTGTTTGATTTAAAAACAATTGAAGAAATCTTGGAGAAAAATAAATCTGAAAATCGAAAAACAAAAAGATTATCATTCAAAAAATTAAAAAAAAACAAATTATTTTCAATATGTATCAAAATTATAGAAAATCTAAAAATATATGAAGAAATAAAACCACTTCCAAAAATTGAAATATATGAAAAAGAAACAAAATGCTATAATTATAATACAAAATATGAAATGGACGAAATTGAAAAATCAAATAAAGTATTTTTTGAAACTAATGCATATAAAAATGCAAAAGAAAAACTAGAAAAACAAAATATTATAATTTTGCATGGAGAGCCATGGGTAGGAAAAACAACTACAGCAAGAAAATTAGTTGCAGATTATGTAAAGCAAGATTATATGTTTGTTTATGGAAATGTAGATGATCTAACTAAAATAAAGGAACAAGTTGCAGTAGATGAAAAAATAATATGTTTATTGGATGACTTTTTAGGTTCAAATGTTCAATACTTAGAGAAAAATGTTGCAGATAGCACATTAGATAAAATAATTGATATTTTTAGAAAATCTAAAAATAAAAAACTTATATTTACAACAAGAACGTATATTTATAATAATGCAAAACAATTATTTTATAAATTTCATAATGCTACAAGTATAAAAGATGAGTACTTAATAGATGTTTCAGGTTATACATATGAAGAAAAAGGAAATATTTTGTACAATCATATGAAAATAAATAATTTAATAGGTACAGAAACACATAAAGAAATAGTAAATGGAGAATTTTATAAGGAAATAATTTTAAATGAAAATTTTAATCCAGGTGTTATATCATTAATATGTGAAAGATTGAAAAATAAAAAAATTTTAGATGTAAAAGATTACATTGAAAAATCTTTAAAAGATCCAGATGAATTATGGGAAGAAGAATATAGAAAATTATCTTCATATGAAAAAATAATATTAATAATTATTGTTTTGTATGGTATAAAGGTTCCAGAAAAATATGTAAAAGAGCAATTTAATGAAATAATAAAAATTGAAAAAATTCCATTGTTGGACTCTGAAATATTTGCTAAATCATTAAATGTACTAAGCAATTCATTCATAAAAAATACATTCAATGATGAAGGTGAAAGAGAATTAGAAGTAAATAAACACAGTATTACAGATTATATAATAAACAAAATTAAAGCAAAAAAGATAAATATAGAAAGATATGTAAAAAGTGCAAAATATGCCGAAACACTATACTATATTTTTTTAATATGCCAATATAAAGAAGATGATGAAATATTAGAAAAATTAGCTCAAAAAACGGAACAAGACTTTATTATATTAAAAAGTTTTCAATATGAAAAAAATTCTCTATTATTTGATGTAATAAAAGAAAAAATTAATCCAGATAGAGAGATAATATTAAAGAATATAATAGATAAATGTTTTTTTAATAAAAAAACAGAACTAATAGTTGAGGTATTAGAGAACAGAGAAGAACCTATATATGATTATACAAAAAATAAATTTATAGAGTATGTAATTAAAAATAATAAATTAGATTTTATATATAATTTTAAAGATACTTCAGATTGTAATATATTGCTAGCAACGTTTGCAGAAATATTCAACTATAGAAAAGATACAGAATATATGATAGAAAAATTCGATATAATTAGAAATTATCTTATAAAAGTAATTTCAGAAGATGTAGAAAATATGATAAATGAAGAAATACCAGGTGAAATTGCACATGAAATATTAGAAGGAAAAAATTTGGAAAATATAATAAAAGAATCTATAGAAGGAGTTTATTATGATGAAATTACAGCACTAGAATATTTATACAGCAAAAAATATATAGATAAAATGTTAAAAGAGATAGAAGAAAACAGTGATATTTTTGTTGATGAAGAACTTCTTGAAGATTTTATCGAAGATATAGAAATTGAAAAAGAAGAAAAAGAAGAATCAACATATTATAGAAATCAGGAAGTAAGTAAAAAGCAAGAAGAAGCAATAAAGAAAAAATTTGAAAAAGGAATAGAAATAGAAATACAAAAAACAAGAAAAAAAGATGAAGAATACTATGATTTATTATTTTCTATAAAAAGCAGTGGCAATTGGTGGGAAAATAGTTTTTTAAATGAAAATAATAAAGAAGAATACAATAATCTAAAAGTATATAAGGAATTTATTGAAAAAAATGAAAAAATAGATAAAACAGCAAAAGGACTAGCAAATCAATTCTTAGAATATTTACTACATAAAAAATATAATATTTCAAATGAAGCTTTGAAAACTCTGAAAAACATTGCAATAGAAAGTTTTATGAAAAATGATTTTTATATAAAACAAGAAACAATAGAAGAGTTTGATAAAAAATATTTAAACGAATTATTTAAAACAGGAATTATATACAAGAAAGATGGAAAGACAAAATTTATAAATAAATATATTCATTTATATTTAGCTGTTAATGAAGTAATAGAAAATAAAATGAACTTATTAGAAATAATGTTTTGCTGGGAAGATATTGAAGACAAAGAACAAGACGAGACAATAATGGAACATCTGCAAAATATATTTTATTTATATTCAGAGATAAATAGAAGAGAATTTAATAGATTTTATCTAATTGGGGCATTAAAAGCTTTTGAAAAAGAAGTAAATAAAGAAAATCAAAAAGTCGAAAAAATGCAAGTAGTACAAAAAATAATAAATTCAATAGAACCAACAATTTATCTTAATAAAGCATTCGAAGCCATAGGAAATATAAATAGAATACCAATTTATACAACATTTATAGAATTTATTATTGGAGATGCAATAGAAAATTATTTATTTAGATTTGACTACGGAATATACCAGCAAACACTATATCAAGAAACATATAATAAAGAAAACGAAGAATATGAAATAGATTTTAAAAAAGCATTAAAAAATGAAAAATTAAAAAAAGACTTTGAAAAACTCAAAATATGGGATTACTTATATGATGTATATTTAGAAATCAAAAAAACTATAGAAAAATTAGATGAAAATATTGAAATAGATGCATTTTGCACTAGTAAAAAATATATAGAAGACAAATATTTTAGTTAAAAAGAGAGAACTCAATGTTAATTAGTCAATCAGTTGTGGATAAAATAGTTAGTCTTACATATGAAGAATAATAGAAAAACCAGTTTAGAAATTTCTAAACTGGCTTTTATTTGCAATCTAAAAAAATAAACACATAATATAATGTGAAAAATGATAACAAATTACAAAATTCGACAATATTTTTTTAAAATTTAATATATAATCATAAAAAAATAAAAGTTCTAGAAAACTAGAACTTAAATTCACCTAAGTGAAATCAATATTTAATTGACATTTAAGGTTAAACCTTATTTTAACTCATTGTGCTATTTTAGATAGTAATTTAATAGCAAATTAAATATATCATAGTAAAGGAGAAATTGCAAGATATGGAAACTAAAAAAATAAAAAAAGTTGCAGATGTGAATTAAAAAAGTAAATTCTATTTACATTTCTTTTAATAAAAATTAGTCTTA
>OLQO01000701.1_pt1 | contig 26122 bp, 26 predicted proteins | sample 1672281 | NCBI WGS metagenome assembly OLQO01 (sample SAMEA3136667, study PRJEB25190) | human gut metagenome | biome: human gut; feature: human-associated habitat; material: faeces | place: Austria | collected 2013
GATAATTTTCAGTATGACGTCCGCCGGAATTTTATTCATGATATTGACCTCCTTTATCAATTTATAAAGGTATAATATATAATTATTTTTCAAGACTTTACTGAAAACCAATGAACACTTATATAAGCAGTTATACATTGAAACAAACTATTATTTTTTTGAAAAGGAGCGATTTTATGTTTGAAAGAGTACCCGAGATTATGACCTTTAAGGAGTGTCAGAAGCTTTTAAAAGTTGGTAAAAATACTTTACTTGATTTGATTCACAATGGTGAAATCGAGGCTTTTAAAATAGGCAACCGATGGAAGATTCCTAGAAACTGTGTTTTGGAATTTTTGAAGTATAAATAAAGTTAATGCGTCATGTTGAATTTCAGCATGACGCATTTTACTGTATATATAATATTTTTAACTACCCGTTTATACCTATATTAGTCTATAGCTCCCCCTACCCCAATTTTATTACATTCATGTTTATTATGTTATATATACTTACTATATTATTAAAATGTTATGGTATTAATTTTTATTTAAGGACAACAATAAACTAAAAAAAAACGGAGGTAATCTAATGAACACTTATTTTATACACACAATTGAATTATATCGCTTAATTACATATAGCGAATTTACAAGCCTTAATAAAGATTTACGAAAATTTAAAAATAATAATGAATACCGATGCTTAGAATATGAAAAAGACGGTATTACAATTTTATTCAGAATATGTACCGACAACGAAAAGAAGAAAAAAGGTAATAAGTATGGTTATAAGCTGATTGTTATTTTTAATCCTTCTCGGCTTATTGAAAACAATACATACATTAACAGGATTTGGAACGCTGATGTTTTTGTAAGTTCCATAAGGCTTTTCAATGAAAAACTAAAGTTTATATTTGAAAATATACTTCCTGACATTTCAGGAATTGATGACTTTGTACTTAGCAGAATTGACATTACAAAAGATATTTCCGGTATTCCCGAAAACATGATTCAGGAATATATTAAAACCATAAGACGATTTCCATTGAAATACGGATATTCACTAAATACTCAACTTGAAGAAAATTGTCCTGCATTCAAATACGAAAATTCTGTCAATATAATAAACAAGTCAAGAAGAATTGAATTTGTCTTGTACAACAAGCATCAGGCAACTATTGACCAAAATATCCAGATGAAATTCAGGCTCACTATACTGATACGCTTAGAATGGAATTGCGTTGTGGTAGAAAATTTATAAAGAAAAATATCAAAAACCTTGATGTATTTAATTCGTTAATATATTTTTATATAAATATGAATTCAATAGTTGAAGATGTATTTTATAGGCTTTTTTCTCACGGATATGATTCATGCTTTTTATCTCATTATTGGCTTGAAAAAGTAATAAAAAAGAAATATGGCAGTAAGGAAAAGAAGAAAAGCAAGATGTTAAAGCTTGTAAATTTTCTTTATAGAAATCCTGATAAAACTCTTGATGAAGCTCTTAATTATTTGCTCCTAAGCAAGAAATCTCAGGCAACTATTATGGAAACCTTTCACAAAATTCATTTATCACCTATTGCCATACAATCGACAGATATTCCCTATATGCAGTCTGTAGAATCACTTCTGGAATTTCAAAATCCAAGCACAAATGAGATAAAATATTTTGATATGATAAGGATTCGTTCCAGAGGAAAAGATGTGTTTTGGCATAATTCATAAAGCTAAAGGCTATTTGAGAATGATATTTGTATATTATGCCAATGTATTAGATTTAGCATAAATTTGTTAATATTATATTTGCTCCGCCAATTAAATCTTAAATTCTGCCAAATTGGCGAAGCAATATTTTTATTTAAAGTGCCATTTTGCTCGCCGTTAAAGCGGCAACCGCAAAATATGGCAAATAGATGAGGCAAGCTTTACTTGCCTCATCTATAAAAATAACTTTTTTCCTCATAATTGTTGTATTGATTTAAAAAATATAGTATAATTATTGTAGAATAACATTAATTAGGTGGTTAATTATCGTGAAATATACAAATTTGAAAAGTTTCATAGAAGAAAAACACTCTGATATCTTAAAAGAAGCGATAGATGATTACTTAAAAAATAATAATACTAAGAAGGCATTTAGTGTTGATAGTATTCATATAGAAACCTTAAAATGTAAAGAAGAAAGATATGAAAATCCCGCTTATTCTGCAAATGGTATTTTAGCAGCTTTTATTAATTAGCCAAATGAATGGGGTATTACTGTAATGAATGTGGGAATATCATGTGTAATCTTTGATATAAATGACAACAGTAAACAAGAAACTCGTTTTTTTACCGCTAATTTAAAAGGTGATATTAATAATTGGTATGGTTCTGTAAAAGTATACGATGTAGAAGAGACTGTAATCGAAAAGCTTGTAGAGGGAGATATTTTTAATCAATTTTTATTGCCGAATATAGACAAGAACAGCCTGGAAATATGGGCAGATAAAATAACCAGTTCATATATGGAAAACTCATTATATCATGAATATTCACTTCCTGTTCATTCTATAATATATGAATTAAAAATAGAAATATTAGAAGCTGACTTGCCAGAAAATTGTTTGGGAAGAATGTATTTTCGGGAATCCAAAGCAACAACCTATCATATGCTTGACCCACGTTTTTCAAAATGTAAATTTGAAAATGATAATATAAAGCCTGGTACAATGCTCATAAATAAAGAAATGAACTTTCTTGGTGGAGAAATTTCACAAATATTAACAATTGCCCATGAAATATCTCATTGGTATTTACATAAAAAATTATTTAAACTGCTTGAATTGTTGGATTCGGATATTGAAATGTTTTCTTGCGAGAAAATGCCTTCTCATTGGGATGATAAAATGGATGACTTTCAGAAAGCTCATTGGTATGCTGAATGGCAAGCAAATGAACTTGCAATTAAAGTAGCAATGCCAAGCGCTATAGTAAAAGAAGCTCTTCAGGAAGCATATAACGAAGTTTCTAAAAAGCCATACATAAATAAAGGATATATGATTGAGGAAACATTGGAGAAATTATCTGATTTATTTAACGTTCCTACATGGGTTGGAAAACAGCGTTTACGCCAATTAGAATACGATATTTTCGATGGAGTATATCTAAATATTGATGGAGTAGACTATCAGCCGATATATTTTACTCCAGGTACATTGAAACCTAATCAGACATTTATTATAAGCCGTTCTGATTATGATAAAATTTATAATAATAATCCGAATTTTGCGGAATTAATTGATAACAACAAGTACATATACTTAGGTCATGTCGTGTGTATGAAAAATACTAAGTATATTGCATTAAAAAAAAGATTCGGCAAGTATTGCTTAATGCTTTCAGATTATGCTTTAGAACATTCGGACGAATGCTGCCTTATATTCACCTTAAAAAGTACAAATGATTTAAAACAGCCATATGAATTTTATGGACAGGCATATTTCAATAATAAGGCAGATTCATCTCGTTTTATTGAATATACATATGACTCGAATCATGAGCCTAAACAAAGCGAAGATGAAAGAAAAAAAGAAACGCAGGCTTCATTCAATGCTATTAAAGAAATAAAATCTATATATAACACACTTGAAGCCGATCAATATTCAACATTTGCATCAAAATTAAAATATCATATGGAAAGAAAAAATATAAAAGTTGATGATTTATCCGCTCGTTCAAATCTTAGTAATACTACTATAGAAAAATATCGGAATGGAAACATAAAAAGAATTCCTATTGAAAATGTCATGGCAATTTGCATAGGTTTAAATTTACCTGAAAAATTATGCTGTCAAATGATAAAAGCATCTGGTAATACACTTATGAATGATGATGAAGGTTTGGCATATGAATTATTATTAAGAGGACACACAGGTAAAGACGAGAATATAGATCATTGGAATACAATACTTTCTGATTTAGGAATTAATCCTATTCCCTATAAAAGAGGAAATAAATAAATTTAATTATTTTAACCATAACCTCAAGTTGATTTTGAATAAAAGACTATGCTGCATTTTCAGAGCATAGCCTTTTATTTTTTATATTAAAATTGTTATTATCTCACAAATTCATTGTGTTTTTTTTATAATGTATTATAAAAATCATCGCAACTTAATGTTAATTCCCCTTTTCAAAAAATTAGTATATAATGAATCTATACTCTTTCAGAGAAAATACTTCGCTGAATATAAGTAAAATGTAATTGACTTGACGTCAAAAATCACAAGCGAAAGCATTTTATTATAATAACTTTCGCAGAAAGGAAGACATAACTATGTCAAGAGATCTATATTCCAATAATAATGACTTTTTAAAAGAGGAAATTGGAGACTCAATGTTACATGAGTTCAAGGCGTACAAAAAGCATAAAAAGTCAAAGAAGAAAAGAAAAAAGAAGCAAAAAAAGCTCGAAAACAAGAGGGTGAGGGAGATGGAGAAAAGAATTACGAAAAAGCTTGAAAAAAAGTATCGTAAAAAGTTTGAAAATCCAAATAAAGGATTTTCAGCTGAAATGTACGAGGAATTTATCAAGCGGCTTGTTTGGGAAGTCATATCTCAAAGGAATATGAAATCCTTTGAGATCGCTCGTGAATTGAATGAAAAAAATAAAGTTATTGATGTTTCTTGCACGGAAATGGCATCAAAAAAATAGTATGGCAGTTAATGTCATACTGCGTTAAGTTTATTCGTTCGTTCTTTCGTTCGTTTGGATATATGATATATGTATTATTTTATAATTCACACAATAAATACACATACTCTGTATCAAACGAACGAAGCAACGAACTTTAAGGAGGAAATATTAATGAAATTTTTAAAAAGAATGGCTAAATTTCTTGAATATTTGTTTGATTGTTATAATGTTAGTGTAAAAGTTCAGTCAGAGGGTACTATAAATTCAGATGTAAATAAAAGGTATATTTTTAATGTAAAACCTAAATCAGGTACAAAAGTAAATAGTATATTTGGTTGTATACCGAATATAAAAGCTTGCTTGGAATGTAGTTTATTTGAGTCTTTTGTAGAAAATGAAAAAATATATTTAGCAGTTTCACTTGATTCAAATAATAATAACAGCCTGCTGCCTATATTAAAGTCACAGGTTCTCCAAAAAACTAAAATGCAGATTCCAGTTGCATTAGGTTATGATGTGATATGCCGACCCTTCTTAGCAGACCTTGCCCAAATGCCGCATATTCTCTATGGTGGTGCAACAGGCATGGGCAAAAGTGTTGCTTTACAAGTTTTAATACTAAGTGCGATATGGAAGAATCCGTCACAAAAGGTAAATATAATTATTTTTGATGTCGGAGCAAATGACCTCGATATGTTTGATGGCATACAGCACTTGTCACATCCTATCGTAAAAGATGAGATAACAAGCGTCTATGTTATAGAAGAGATTGTTAAGGAAATGGAAAAAAGGCTGAAATTATCTATTAATGAACTGAATGAACTACCTGCAATAATTTTAGTTATAGACGAAATGGTTTCATTACTGAGAAATATAGAGCATGAGAAACTGTATCAAACTTTTACGAATGCCTTAACTAATCTTCTCAGACGCGGACGTCATGCAAAAATACATATTGTAATTGGAACGCAGGATCCGACAAAAGAAAATCTGAAAATCGCTTCTGACAATATTACTACAAGAGTGGCATTTCGTTGTAATAATCATTATTCTTCACAAGCGATTATAGGTCGGTCAGGAGCCGAAAACCTTAAAGGAAAAGGTTCAATGGCATATGTCTCTGCGAATTGTCCGACTCCGAAACACATTCAAGGAGCATATATCACAATTGAGGAACTTGAATGGGCAATATCACTTGTAAAAGATTCAAAACATGATCTGAGTAACAAGTTTGTCATTCCCGAAATTGAAGTCCCTGAAATGCAGTCTGATAATTCTTATGATTTTGATGTTATAGTCGATGAAACTCAAAACAAAGAGCTTGCCAATATTATTATGTGGACATTATCCCAACAAAAAGTGTCTGCAAACAAACTTGCTGATAAGTTCAGGATGGGTAACAGGTCTTATGATATTATGGACAAGCTATGCGATATGAACATCGTTTCCGAGCAGCATTCCAAACAACCCAGAAGAGTCATTCCTACCTGTATTTATGATATTTCTTCCGATGTTCTGGAATTTCTTTCTAAATACGGTTACTCAAAGGAAACAATTTCTGAAACCATAAGCAAACGCACTCAACACAAATGACTTGGAAAGATGTATATCCGAAAAACTTTGTTATTCGATTATATATTATACATATGAAGGAGGAAATAATAGTGTCTAAAATGAACACTATTAACGAAACCGCTAAACTCTGCAAAGAGAATCAGATAGGCATAAGCCGTAATCATATCAGATATCTTGCCGTAAACGGACTTATTCCGTCCGTTAAAATCGGTAACAAGATTTTGATAAACTGGGAGCAGCTTATGAATTACCTTGATACCAACACTCTTAATACATCGCAGGATTGCAGTGGTATTCGTAAAATCACAATCTAATGACTGTTAAATGAGGCGCATGAAAGAGCGCCTCATAATATTACTGACAAGAGGTGTTTATATGGCAACAGTGAAAAAACATATTTCAAGGAACGGAAAAGTCACATATTATATTCGCTGTTATGACGGCTACGACCGTAACGGCAAGCAAATCGAGCGTTCCATAACGTGGAAACCATCGGACAATATGACTCCAAAGCAAATTGAAAAGGAGCTTAAACGTCAAGTTATTCTTTTTGAAGAAAATGTTAAAAATGGTTCATGCTTCGACAGCAATACAAGGTTTGCCGATTACTCTGAAACTTGGCTTGAAAATAACAAGCCGCCGCAGCTTGCTCCTAAAACCTACGAACGCTATAAGTCATTGCTGAAAAATATTAATCAGGCAATAGGCGACATAAAGCTCAGCAAATTACAGTCCCATCATCTCCAGAAGTTTTACAATAATCTTCGTGAAAACGGTATAAAACGTGTCGGAGCATATGCAAGTTCGTATAAAGTTTCAGAAATCCTTATATCAAAAAGTATCTCACGCAAAAGTCTTGCCGAATTAAGCGGATTATCCTCAACCACTGTTTCCGCTGCTTGCAAGGGCGAAAGGATAAGCACAGATTCTGCCGAAAAAATAGCTGAGGCTCTTAAAATACCAATAAATCAATTATTTAACTTGCATACAGAAACAACTGGACTTTCCAGTAAAACAATACTGCATCATCATAGGTTAATAAGCAGTATTCTTGCTCAGGCAGCAAGGGACAGACTCGTTCCAATTAACATAGCCGACAAGAACTACATGAAAGCACCTAAGCTTGAACGTAAAGAAGCCGATTTCCTTGATGATGAACAGGTAAAACAGGTTCTTGAACTGCTGGACAATGAACCTATTAAGTGGAAAACAGCTCTTTATCTGTTGATTTTTAGTGGTATAAGACGTGGTGAATTACTTGGACTCGAATGGACTGACATTGATTTTGAAAATCAGGTCATACATATCTGTAATACAAGCCAGTATGTTCAGGGCATGGGGATTATTACGAAATGCCCTAAAAATGATACTTCTCAGCGTACTATTAAACTTTCCTCTGATATATTTGAATTGCTGCGTGAATATCACGTATACTGGATTAATATGCGCAGAGATTTAACTGATAAATGGCAGTATTTTATTGAAATCACGCTTGCTGACGGTACGAAAAAGACTGTCAGAAATGAACGGCTTTTTATTAAGGACGATTCCACGCCTATGCACCCTGACAGCCTTACAGATTGGACAAAAAAGTTTGTAAAGAAAAATAAGCTGCCTCATTTTTCTCCACACTCGTTAAGGCATACCCACGCATCAATACTTATAGCTAACGGGGTTAATATTCCAACTGTTTCCAGACGATTGGGACATTCAAGCGTTGCAACTACTACTAAAGTTTATCTGCATGCTATTCAATCGGCAGACGAAATCGCTTCTGAAGTGATTGATAATAAGCTTAACCCTAAAAAGAAAGCTAAGTAAAATTCGTTTAATGCAAAAATCAAGCAGTCAGCTTTATTGTGACTGCTTGATTTTATTTATGTCAATAATTGTCAGAATATCAATATGTGTTTCGTATTTTGATAATAAAGTATGAATTAATTAGGTTGTGATTTTTAAAGTGTGTTTTATAGATTCGACCATATTATCTCCAATAACCGCTTAATTGCCGTACTTCTACAAGAATGTAAAAGTCAAGACCGCATTTGCGTTCGTTTTAGTCTTTACTTTTACATTCTTGTAGATATAATGACAAAGGCGGTTGTTGGTAAATTGTGTCAAATATCAGTATTTACACAATTCGAAATTCAGACTCTTTTTTTGACTGAAAATGCATTTATATAGTTTGCTAATCATACCCGTTAAAAACATTAGAAAGAATCGCTGTTAGCTATTGACTAATTTATTTTCTTTTAACTGAACCTTAAATGGTTATTAATTCTTTTATAAATTAATATGGGAAATTAGAAGGATATGTTGCCAATTCAGGTATTAATGCCGCCTTATAAATTCCTTCATCATAGATGTCATCAAACTCGCTTAAAATAATTTTTATTTTGTGATTATTTATACGTAAAGTAATGTTATAAAATGTTCTATTACCCATTTCACCAGACGATAAATTAATATTAATCATATTGTTTTCACGATAATATATACTGTTAATTGTATAGCCATCATTATTAATAATATCTATTATCTCATTTATACCTTCAATTTTCAGTAAATCTTCATATTCTATTTGAATCCCACCATACTCCTTGAAATCAATACCATTGAAATAAAAGTAATATTTTTTCCATGTGTGTCCACATAAAAAATAGGTGCCTTCTACTTCTCCAAAATCGTATGTAGAATCAATAAATTCAAACTCACCATATTCATTTGGCTTTAAATCCATTCCCTTTTTAGTGAGACTCAACTGATAGGGTTCATTATCTTTGACTCCCCAAATATATGTTGTAGAACCAGTTGCATAAGGTTTTTCTAAAACTAAAAAAATTTGTTCTCCAGCCCGTATTTTCTTAGGCCTATAATAATAATTTTTCTCATCTGCATCTGCTTGCTTTACACCGTTACGGTCAACAAACCATAATTTGCCACATATATTATGAGACCACTCATCTTTATATTCTTTACCAGTTAAAGCAAACATTTCACAAATACCATCATTATCATAATCATTGTAATCATAAAATATTACTTATTCTGATATGGTATACTGTAATTGTTCAATATAGGAATTTATAGATGAAATAATGTATTGGGTGTTTTGTTGAGTTTCAGAAATTTGAGACTCTTTACAGTTATGTTCATTAGAAAAATCATTATTATTTTCATTATTATTGATTATTATCGTACCACTATTATTATTTATAACATCTATTTTTTCATTGTTGCTAAACTCTTGCTCTATCTTCTGTCGTTCGTCGTTATTAGTTCTTTTTTCAACTGATTCATTTTTATCAATTGGTACAATTAATCCTATTAATCCAATAATTACTCCTGTTACTGAAAAAATTGCGCCCATAATTTCTTTTTTCTTTGTTTTTAAATTAGTACTGTCATCTGTCAATATTTGTCTAACATAATAAATGCTTAAAAATAAGGATATAAACATTACAAGAATAAAAATCATATTCTTCATATTAAATCCTCCTATTTTATAAAAAGCACCAAATACAGCTTAATATCCATACTTGGTGCTGTTAGTAATTTACTTAACTAACGTATGATACTATAATAATTATTATCTTTGGATAACAATTTTTTTAATTGTACCATATTTGTAACTAATTTTCAATTGGCATTTTGTACAAAAGAAAATTATTTGCATTATAATATATAACAAATATATTTTGCCATTTACCGAACCTTTCCTCCAAAATCTGCGCCCCTATTCATAAAAGTACTTCCACACCTTTTCAAACTGCATAAATAAAGTCGGATACTCTCATAATAACAGGGTATCAACCTATTTTCACTTTTCTACCGAACAATGTTAAACTTTTAACAATCTCCCTAACGCAAGTAAAATCCTATGATTTCTCTCATTCCCAACATACCAGCTCCAATACCAAACAATCCCCTAAAACCTCATTTTCACAAGTAAAATACTAATAAAACTCCGAATAGCACATAACTCCTATCAGATTAATATGAATTAAGCCTAAAATTCATACCCAAAGCACCAAAAAACGGCTTAAAATCGTGCTTTCCTCGACTCCCACCGAATGAGCATTGATTTACAGCCGTTTTATTGTTATATATCCGCTTAAAAAAGCCCTCAAATATAGGTATAGCCTTAATTTGAAGCACTTTTAACAACAAATTCACCGAATGAAATACCGAATATGTCTTTTAGTGAGTTATTCATCCTTATTTTCATACTCCCTTATGAGTTTATTAAAAGTTGGACGGGACGTTCCTAGCAGCTTTGCAAACTCCGTTTTGTTGATCTCCCTGCTGATATACTGGCTATACAAATCATCAAATTTATTCGATTTAAAAGGTTTCCGTCCTGAATACACACCATTTCTCTTGGCTATGGCAATACCCTCTTTCTGACGTTCCAAAAGGTTTGTGCGTTCAAATTCATTGATAGCAGCGATCATATGGCTAATCTTCTAAGGCGTGGACGTCATGCAAAAATACATATTGTAATTGCAACACAAGACCCAACAAAAGCAAACTTGAAGATGGCTTATGACAATATTACTACCAGAGTGGCATTTCGTTGTAATAATCACTATTCTTCACAATCGGTTATAGGTCAATCGGGTGCTGAAAATCTCGAAGGAAAAGGCTCAATGCTGTATGTTTCTGTGGATTGTCCGACTCCGAAAGGTATTCAGGGAGCATATATCACAATTGAAGAACTTGAATGGGCAATATCACTTGTAAAAAGCTCAAAGCATGACCTGAGTAACAAGTTTGTTATTTCTGAAATGCAGTCTAATAATACCTGTTTTTTTGATATTACTGATGTTATAGTCGATGAAACCTCAAGCAAAGAGTTTACCAATATTATAATGTGGACATTATCTCAACAAAAAGTATCTGCGAACACTGATAAGTTCAAGATGGGTAACAGATCTTATAATATTATGAACAAGCTATGCGACATGAAAATTGTTTCCGAGCAATATTCCAAACAACCCAGAAATGTTATTCCTACCTGTATTAATGATATTTCTACTGAGATACTCGAATTACTTTCTAAGTACGGTTACTCAAAGGAAACAATTTCCGAAGTCATAAGCAAGCGAATTCAACACGAATGATTTAAGAAGATGTATATCCGAAAAACTTTGTTATTCGATTATATATAATACATATGAAGGAGGAAATGATAGTGTCAAAAATGAATACTATTAATGAAACTGCAAGACTTTGCAAAGAGCATCAAATAGGCATAAGCCGAAATCACATCAGATATCTTGCTGTCAACGGACTAATTCCGTCTGTTAAAATCGGTAATAAAATCCTGATTAATTGGGAACAGCTTATGAATTACCTTGATACTAATACTCTTAATACATCGCAGGATTGCAGTGGTATTCGTAAAATTACAGCTTAATGACTGTTAAATGAGGTGCTTGAAGGAGCACCTCATAATATTACTGACAAGAGGTGTTTATATGGCAACAGTGAAAAAACATATTTCAAGGAACGGAAAAGTCACATATTATATTCGCTGTTATGACGGCTACGACCGTAACGGCAAGCAAATCGAGCGTTCCATAACGTGGAAACCATCGGACAATATGACTCCAAAGCAGATTGAAAAGGAACTTAAACGGCAGGTTATTCTTTTTGAAGAAAGCGTAAAAAACGGTTCGTGCTTTGACAGCAATACAAGGTTTGCTGATTATTCTGAAACATGGCTTGAAAATAATAAACCGCCGCAGCTTGCTCCTAAAACCTTTGAGCGCTATAAATCCCTGCTTAAAAATATCAATCAGGCAATAGGCGACATAAAGCTCAGCAAATTACAGTCCCATCATCTCCAGAAGTTTTATAACAATCTTCGTGAAAACGGTATAAAACGTGTTGGAGCCTATGCAAGTTCGGATAAAATTTCAGAAATCCTTTTATCAAAAAATATTTCACGTAAAAGACTTGCCGAATTAAGCGGATTGTCCTCAACCACTGTTTCTGCTGCCTGCAAGGGTGAAAGGATAAGCACGGAATCTGCCGAAAAAATGGCTGACGCTCTTAAAATGCCTATAAATCAATTATTTAACTTGCATACTGAAACAACCGGACTTTCCAGTAAAACGATACTACACCACCACAGATTAATAAACAGTATTCTTGCTCAGGCGGAAAGGGACAGGCTCGTTCCAATCAACATAGCTGACAAAAACTATATGAAAGCTCCAAAGCTTGAACGCAAAGAAGCTGATTTCCTTGATGATGAACAGGTAAAGCAGGTTCTGGAACTATTGAACAATGAACCTATAAAGTGGAAAACTGCTCTTTATCTGTTGATTTTCAGCGGTATCAGACGTGGTGAGCTTATGGGACTGGAATGGAGCAACATTGATTTTGAAAATCAGGTCATACATATCCGCAATACAAGCCAGTATGTTCAGGGCATGGGCATTATTACAAAATGTCCGAAAAATGATACTTCTCAGCGTACTATTAAGCTTTCAGCTGATATATTTGAGCTGCTACGTGAATATCATGAATACTGGCTCAATATGCGCAAGGATTTAGCCGGTAAATGGCAGTATTTCATTGAAATTACTCTTGCAGACGGTTCAAAAAGAACTATAAGAAACGAACGGCTTTTTATTAAGGACGATTCTACTCCAATGCACCCTGACAGCCTTACCGACTGGACTAAGAAGTTTGTCAAAAAAAATCATCTACCGCACTTTTCACCGCACTCGTTAAGGCATACTCACGCATCAATACTTATAGCTAACGGCGTTAATATTCCGACCGTTTCCAGACGATTGGGACATTCAAGCATTGCAACCACTACTAAAGTTTATCTGCATGCTATTCAGTCGGCAGACGAGATCGCTTCTGAGGTAAAGGTTGAAACAAAACAGGCAGGTAGAAAAGGTTAAATGGGTGCAAAAAAGCTAGACCACCTAAAAAAAATGGTCTAAAATGGTAAAGCATCAAGACAAATCAAGTAGGAGCAGTGACTATATACCCTTGCCTTTGCAGAATAAAAATCGCCTCTTCTAAAGAAACTTCACGGTGAACAGGAGGTCCGTCAGATTTTGTATAAAGATCTGAATTGTACGGTTCGTTCTTTTTGAGGATGTTGAAGATAGCTGTCAGCAACATTCTGGCAATAGCGATGATTGCCTTCTTGTGACCACGCCGCTTTTTCAAATTGAGATAACGCTTACGAATTTCAGGATTGCTTTTCTTACGAATTGCACAAAGAGCACACTGAACAAGTAAAGGTTTAATATATGCTCCGGCACGGCTGATTCTGGTAGTTTTCTTCTTTCCTGCACTTTCGTTATTCTGCGGTATAAGACCATCCCAAGAGCAAAGATGCTTTGAGGTGGGAAACACGGACATATCCGCTCCAATTTCAGAGAAAATGCCAATTGCGGCAAAGGATTGGATACCCGGCACCGTCGTAATAAGATCAAGCTGCGGAAGATACTTTTCTGCGGTGGAAAGAATCAGTGATTCCAACTCCGCCTTACAAAGGGAAAGTGTGTCCATGTGAGAACGGATTATTCGCATTTTTTCTGCCTGTTGAGCACAAATCTCGCCGTCAACGGCAGCGAGTATCTGTTCGTTGGTTGCCTTTATACCTTTGGTAAGAAATTCAGAAATATCAGTGATTTTTTCATCCGTATTTTCTAAAAGTCTTGTGGTAATTGCGGTGGCAGCCTTTCCAAAAACATCCGAAAAAACATCGTCAAGTTTAATATTGGAAACGGTCAGACAATTCTGCGCACGGTTCTTTTCTCCGGTGGTGAGGCTTGTCAGCTTCCAGCGATACCGTACTAAATCCCGAAGTTGACGAATATCCGCCGGAGGAATAAAACTTCCCGAGACCAGATCGTGTTTGAAGATATCTGCAATCCATTTTGCATCCTTTTTATCAGTTTTCTTACCGCGAATCGCTTTGACATACTTTGGGTGTGCCAAAACGATTTTACAGGTTGACTCTAAAATGTTGTAAATCGGAATCCAGTACTTTCCTGTAGATTCCATACAAACATCCTTGCAGTTGTGTTCAGTCAGCCATGCGGCACAGCGGCGAAGGTCACTTGTAAAGGTGGAAAATCGTTTGCTCTTATAGGTAGTCACTCCCTGAGCATTGGTAGAGGCAATACAGGCAACGATAAAAGATTTGTGGACATCCATTCCACAACAGATGGGATAAACAATTTTTAGCATAACACATCCCTCGCAAATATTTTTTGAGGAATACAGGCAGGGACTGGACGTTCACTGAAAGATTGAAGTAGTCTGTCTCTCCAAAGATAAGGTTTCAGGGTTCTAAGTGTTGCTAATATTGGTTCACGGATGTCTGTAGATTATAGCGGATGGCTAAAATACGTCACATTTTCAAATCCATCAGTTCATATCTTATCATGTCATACCATAGGTTTTCACGGGAATAACGGAAATATAACGGAAACGAATCATACTAGAAAATTAACTATTACTCTTTTATATTCAAGTGTAACCGCTTTATTTTTTTAGTGTATTTACTCGAATAACATTTTAATATATTTTCACTCAACATCAATTAACTTAGAATTATAATCAGCTATATAGTAAACACAAGTACACAAAACATATAATCTTTTTCTTTCAACTAACTCTTGCAACTGTACGTTCAAAATACACAGCATATTTGCAACTGAATCATCAGTTTTATTTTTTGAAACTATCTTACCCTTTGATAAATTTTGCTTTATAATAATATTACATTCCTTCCTATTTATAGCGAACTTTGTATAGTCATGATTTCTGTTTTCGTGATTTACTCTTGTTTTATAAGAATGGTTTAACAGTTCATGCATATCAACTACTCTTTCGTTGTATTCATTATCCGGAATTGATTTCAAATGATAAAATGCTTCAACCATAGGATAATTTATATACAGCTTTCCCATATCTGAAGATTCGGTAAAATAACTTTGCATTTCCAGAATTTTTGATGCTGAGAACTCATTATCCTGTGGGTCTAAATCAAAGATAAGCAAAATATCTGAGTAATTCTCATCAAATATTTTCTTTTTCTGCACATTGTTTTCTTTTGATTTCAGCAGTTGAAGAAGATCAATTGATCTCGGATCATTATCTGCAAACATCTCCTTATAAAGTGTATATATATTAGTGTTATATGACACAACTTCATGATTCCTACTTATTCCATATATATCAAGTAAATGTTTCATTAACTTAACATCCGTTTTTGCTCCCTCAACCAGAATAAGAATTTTTGCATCTATCTTATTCATTAAACTCACCACTCATATATAGCTTCTCAAGATTATGTCCCTCTCGGAGTTCTCTGCTCGTTGCATTTACCAAAGATGTTAATTTACTTTCTGTCAAGATAAAATAACAATCAGGACGCATAATTCTATTTGTAAGAAGATTTGTATTATGAGATGTCAGCATTACTTGCGTATCCGACATCTTTTCAAGAATAGAAACAATACCTTCCGCAAGTTCATAATGATAATACGCATCGAACTCATCTATGAACATAAATGAAACCTTTTCAGCAGTCTTATACCAATAGAAAAAAGTATATAGCGCTTTTGTTCCGCTTGATGCTGTTCTATGAAACGGAAGCGGCAATGTTTTATCAAAATATAAGCGTTTTACGCCATCTGCATCCGTTTTAACAGTAAGATTTTCAGGTACTCCTGATTTATGAAGAAATTCTTGAAATTCAAGTAAAATATCATCTTTAAAAATAAAATCAAAATAATCATTACTTTTGTTTTTATACCCGATATATCTATTTTCATCAAGACTTCTGAACCATAACATTGATGAAACAAACTTCATCATTTTTTTCAAAGCATGATTGTCCGGAAGAACAGTATTATTTACAATATACTTTAATATACACTCAATATCATTAAAATCAAGGTTTAATGTAGGGGCAAGTTTCTTTACAGCTGAAAATTCACCTTTATATTTGTCATAATCATATTCAAAGAATAGAACGTCATTAATAACCAATCTTTCATATTTAAGCTTTCGCTTTTCGTCTTTTCTGTAAAGATAACTTACTGTATCGCTATTAAACTTAAAAACATAAAAGAACTCCGCATTATTACTTTTACTGTTTGAATTAAGATAATAGTCATAAAGACCGGAAGTTACATTTTTATCGGTAAGATGTGATACTATATCAAAAATAGCAAGTCCAAGATTAGATTTTCCTATAGAATTTTTTCCATATACAATAGTCTTAGTTAATAAATTATCCTTTACACATTGAGTATTAAACTTATAGTCGTGAACATCAGAAAAATCTATTGTAAGCTTTTCTTCAAAATTCTTAAATCCGGTGACTTGAAACAATTTTAACATAATCATCACTCTCCTTACTATATTATTATACTATTATTTCATCATTAAGTCAACACATACCGTAATTTTTTTACGGTATGTAACTATACAAACTTTAAAACAAAAACAGTACCTGAAGATAATGTTCAAGTACTATAAAATAGATCTAAAAAATATTTAACTTCTTAGGCAACCAAAATAATAAAATTCAGAAGTTCAATCCTTCTAAAAAATCATTTTACTTGCACAATTATACTCAATAAATCACAATATATATCATTTAATAACATGTTTTTTGGGAATATTGATTTTCTTACTCTGTGTACCAATTGAAGTTTTCTGTTTAGGCACAACTTCATCATACGAAGTCTTAATTTGATTTGTCAAACGTAGAATCTCTGGAAATATTCCTTCTTCAATATTACGAGCAGCCTGTATTTGCCCCTTAAGAGATAATATCTGTTTCTCTTCTTCTAAAGAACAGTTTGCATTCCTAATAGCAGGTTTTAATTTCTGAAACCCATCATATATCGTCTTTTGAAGTCCATTTGGTACAGAAAGAACTTGCTTCGGAGTGACAATTGTTCCTGTAATAGGTTTATAATCTAAGTGGGTATAATATTTTACTTTTGCATACTTCGGTTTATGTCCATATTTCCGAAGCACGCAGTCAATTGATCGTGTTAATTGTTTTTTAGAAAAAGGTTCTTTGCTTGAAAATGTCATATCATCAACATATAAAGTAAATTTACAATTATTTCTTTGAGCTAAATCATGAATTTCAGTGAACATATCTTCATATGCATAAAACGCCATAATTTGACTTGTTGGACACCCCGTTGGTATACCGCTATGATAGGTTACGATGTTTGTCAATATTTCTGCTACATCATAGGAAGTCTTTAATTTCCTAACAAAGAATTGATATACAGGCTCTCGTTTACAATTATCATAAAATTTTTTTATGTCAATTGTCAAAACATACCGTCCATCTAAATGTGCTTTTCCATTGTCTATATAACATTTTTGTTTTTCACCTGAAATTAACCAATCAGGACGAATAACCCTCTGAAGTAGATAAAGTATCCGCCTTTGAACCAATTTGAGCGTACTATCCGGAGCAGTAATTTGGCGTTTTTCATGAGAATGTTTCTTATCAATCTCAAATGAGTGATACCCAATAATTGTATCAATCACTTTAAGGTCACCAGGTTTAAGACAAAGAAGAGCCTCAAGACGTCGTTTTGTTCGACATTTGTACAGAGCACATTGCGTAATATCATACTTGATGTATGGTTTACTCTTCATCAGGATCCTCCACCATTTTAGACATATTTTGTATTAAACGTGACATCATATTTCTAATAAAAACTGTACCTTTTCCTGATTTTTCAGCATCTTCCATACTTTCTGAAAGCAAAATTAACGATGACACACGAATTTCATAAATATCTGCATACTTTTTCAACAATTCCAGAGACGGTTGTTTTTTGTTGTTTTCAATTTCTGAAAGGTAACTAGCAGAAATGCCAAGTGCCGAACTCATTTCATTTGCCTTATATCCATAAATAGCTCGCATACGTTTCAGTACATCACCAATCATGTTCGTCACCTCTCATTTTTATTTATAAAAATAGCCATAGGCTTAATAAACAAAAACTAGATGGGCTTCCCGTTTAATGCACCACCTCGTCTTACTTCTTAAACATCTCACAAATGTAATGAATGATTTGTAAAACCATTGATAGCACTTCAAGTAACCTGAATGCAACTTTAAAAAATGTTTTACACCATTTTCTTTTAGATTTTAAACGGTGAGAGTTTTTGGGACTTGACGAGTTGCCGGGATTGTTCTGCATGAACAGCGTTATTTTTTTCATAATGAATCACTCCTTCGAAAACCACTAAGTATAGTTTGTGTGGTTCCCTCCCTGGAAAGAGTTGGTGCATACAGAACGACCCATCTAATTCATTTGGGCATAGCCCAAGCTCCCTGCTTGGGCTATGCTGGGCTGCAGCACATCAGACGGTCAGGTCGTGTGCCGCCCCATAGGATAGAACACCATCAAGATGTTCCACGAGCACATATGTACTCCAATTTAGGGGAGATGACCAGTAAAGATGCTTGTCTCTACTTTTCGCTGTAATACTATAATAGCATATTTGCTTCCATTTGTCAAGATGTTTTTTCGCAAATAGCGAATTTTCTTACATATCGTATAAAACCAACTGAATAAATCATGTTCTGCTTTCGTAAATCTCACAGATAACCATTTTCTTATCGATTGCCTTTCTTACTTTTTATTTCTTTAAGGGATATGTTGCTATACTTCACAAGTTGAAGTCTTGTCTGTAAATGCTAATCCCAAAACATAGACATTCACACTTTACTAAAAGTATCGATATATTTGTATGTATATCTCTCGTCTTTTCTTTGAATCTCTCCCGATTATAAAAAAACTACGCCTGTCAATATACAGGAGAAAAAATTGCAAATTAAATTAACTATTGAATTATCTACACACTGAAAACCCTTTACATAAAGAGTCGCCTTTTGACAATGCCAAGTTTTTTCAGTAATTTTTCCACATACTTTACACTGATACTGAACCTGTATTACAGAACCTAAAATACTATCTAAAATTATACCAAAAAAGGAAACCAATATGATAATTAACGAATTTATTACACTTCCTTTGTATATCAACACGTAGCTGATTCCTGCAAATATGCATACCGACAATCCTGCTGCGGTTCCCAGGACACTAACCCCGCCTGATATTCCTTTCTGTATTTTCTTAAACGAACATATATCGAAAGGCTGTCCTTGGGATAATACGCCAATATCAGAAGCGGCGCTATCACCAACTGTTTCAGCTATCGAAGCAAAGTATGCTAACAGAAAGACTTCATTTTTAGTGATTCCATATAGACAAATTGTCAAAACCGCTGCCAAACAATTTGCCATCAATTGTATTCCATTGCGTTTACCAAATTCTTTATTAATTAATTTAGTAATTCGATTGATTTTACAACCATATATTTTCTCTATGAAAATAATTATTGAAAAAATCATTATTAATGATATGAAGGCTCGTAATCCTCCAAAGTAAAATAAAATGGTAATAAAGCAAAATAACATATAAGACGCATATATGTTCAGAAGCTTAAGTTTCAATGCAAAAATAAACATTCCTGCACCTACGAATAAACTAATCAACAATTCTTGATTTAAACCGTATGTTATTAATATATATCCAAAACAGTATAAAACTGATGGAATAGAAATATTATCAAATCTTCCAGAAAACAACTCGGTAATTGCGCATAAAAGGCTCAATATAACAATGCTGGAAATATCTAATTTTATTCCATATATGTTCACGACTGTTGTAATAACAGTTATACAAATAAATAAGCATGCAATCATACCCTGCAATGATTTTTCCTTGTATATTTTAATGCTGCCAAATCTTGAACCGATTATATTAGCAAACGCATCTCCGCAAGATAAACACATTATTGAAATACCGAATACATTAAATAACATTTCGTTTTTATAACTAAGTATAGACATGAACAGCATCATTATAGTATAATACAACGTACCATAAGATCTATCATTACGTTCTATAAATTTCACCTTTTTAGTTATAGTCAATATAGTAACAAAAACTAAAGAAGATGATATAATTATTGTATGTATGCTTGCAGGGAAATAGATTTTAAAAAAATTCCATCCCATACCAGCCGCAATATGAATAATATTTCTTGAGATTTCATTGTTTTTTAATATTCGGCTTACAACAAATGCAGCAATAAAAACAAATAATAAATACCCATATGCCACAACATATCCTATCAAAACATTCATTTTATATATTTTCCTTCATCAAACTCATAAGTTTTTCTATAGCCGCTCTGTCAGCGCTATTTTTTCTAATAAGAGTAATATAAAAACTATAAATTCCTGCAATCATGAAACAGCTGCAAAAAGGCGAATACTGCCATTTAATAAATCCCGATATATATCCCACAAAAATCATCATTCCTGATACGATTCCTGACATACCTCCTGAGGCTAATCCTATAATAGCATATCGTATTTTTTCTTTTACCGGCATTATAAAGCTACAGTATCCACCAAAAAATTTATCCTCAGAAATACTAATTTGGGGTTTCTCATATGTAAAATTTATTAAATACACACATATTTTTAATTTTATTACCTGTATTTTAAATATTCTAAATACGCAGTAGTGCGTAATCTCATGTATTATTAAGACAAGAATAGTACAGTTGGGTATACTTAAGAGCAATTTGATTAAGTATATCATCCAAGTAGTTTCTTTTAATCTCGTCCATAATATAATCATGAATAACGTATATATTAAAAAGGTTGTTTGTTTTATCCATTTTACCATAATTCAAAATTATATGAGGAACACATAGAAGTTTTTATTCTGTGCGTTCCTCATTTTGTTTCTGTATCAAGATTTCCACAATATATTCCATATACGATATATAACAAATAACTATTTTATTATATATAGCATATATGTAATAAAATTATGCTGAAATCCAACACACACGGCAACACGCACAACATTCAGAACAACAATCCGCTTCAGCCCTAATCTCATTTTCTAATGATTCCAACTGTTCTTGGGCGTCTTGTTCAAAATACTCCTTTAGTACTTCTGAAACATTTTTTTCCTTTTCCATAATTTAGATTCCTCCTATTATAAATGTAGTAGTTTATCAGCTCCTCTCCAAGAGCAAATAAGCATATTTTATACTTATTATTTTAGATATACATGATACATATCATGTATTGTATCTACAAGATCATCTACATAATCAGAAATACACTCGTCTAAGTACGGTTCGCTTCCTGCATCTTCAATAAATTCAAAGTATTAATTTGCCCAGTCAAATGTTATTTCCTTACTCATCAGAATATTACATCTTTTTTTAACTGCCCCTTTAAATTCTAAATCCACATCTGAAATATGTTGTAAAATTTTTTGTATATTAAACTCGATTTTACCATCTTTATATCTATAATAAATATTATTTTTCTTACACTTATTCATATCTATGCGACCAGAACCATATAACTTTTTAAATTCCGATTTAGCGCCATCTAATTTATAATATGCACCACTTATAACCTTTTTTCTTCATATGATAATGAAGAATCCTTAGATATTTTTTTATTTCACTCAAAATTTCATAATAATAATATTTTGCATGAAATAGCAGTAATATATGGTACTCTAAATCGTTAATTCCAGTTTCATCATCCCTAATATCTTGAGTAACTTGATTAGTAGTAATCTCTGTCTGTAATTTCTCTTGAGTTGAAGTTATATGGGATTGAGATTGAGTCTTTTCATTTTGCTCTTTATTTTCAGAATTTTTTCCGATTTTATAAAGAATAAAAAGTATAACAACTATGACAATTATAACCATTGATTTCTCCCTTTCTAGCAATTTAAGCTTTAACTATTTAATGTGCATACATTTTATTATATATGTAGCCATAATATTTTCACCTTCTCGTATAATATATTTATGGTAATTTAAAGAGAACCCGTATGAAAACTCTTGTTTATCACACAGAAATGTGAGATAATAAATCTGTACAGTCAGAGGGCACTGTTCACCTCCTTGATGCTTAGCTTCCGATGAAAGAGTAGCACCTCTTTCGTATAATTGATTATTCAAATCATATAATAGAATAATATAGTTAATTATTCTATATAAATTGAATCAAGATTAAGTATGACTGATAAATTTCTCAGAGTATCCTCATCTGGGAAAAATGAGTTATAATCAGCGTAAATACGTGATTTATGTTGAATTTTGACCATAATTTTGACGGCGAATAGCTAAAGAATAGATTCAAGTTTCTCCATATTTTTTCGTTTCAGTTCCATAGAAGAATGTACATACCTGTCAAGGGTTATCTTAACACTTGAATGCCCAAGTATTTCGCTGAGTGTCTTGATTTCAAAACCTGATTCCACACACCTTGTAGCAAAAGTATGGCGGAGCGCATGAAAATTTACATTATCCAAGCTGCATATTTTCATATATTTTCCAAAAGTATACCGCAGTAATCTTGGCTCAACAAAATTTTCCAAACCGCCGGAAAGCAGGAAACAATCCTTACCGCACTTGTACTTTTTTAAACGCTCGCAAAGAAACGTCGGAAGCGGTATATCTCGTTCCGAACACTTGCTTTTCGGTTTGGTAATAATAATTTTCGTTTTGTTATCTTCGTCATAAACCTGTATTCTCTGCATAGTTTTTTCTATGTGAAGAATCTGCTCCTTTAGCTTAATATTTTCCCATTTCAGCGCACAAATCTCGCCGATCCTGATACCGGTATAAAGGCTCAGATAAACGCCCAACTTGCTTAAATCCATATCGGCAATCAGAAATTCCGTAAGCCTTTTCTGTTCCTCGATTGAAAGTACCCTCATTTGCTTCTGTTCCTGCCTTACGCAAATATTATTAAAATTGCAGTTTGTTTTCACATTCTGACTTTCAATATATGAAAAAATAAGCTTTAAAACACATAAAATATCGTTCACGGTTTTAGGTGAAAGTTCCTCTTTATTAAGCTTCGCTACAAGAAATTCTTCTATCTGTTTAGAGGAAATCAATGAAGCGTCATATCCGCCAAACTCAGGAATAATGTGATTTTTACATATATTTCTGTACTTACCGTAAGTAGATTCCTTATGTTTGAATTTAACCGTTTCAAGCCAATCAGCACAATATTTTGAAAATTTTAAGCTTTTGTAGGTATTTGGCAAAATATTTTCTTTCTTGTGAAAACCAAGCTTTTCCTTAACTTCCGTATAGCTTTTTGCATAAATCGAATGGTATTTCGGCTTACCAAATTGATCGTATGAATCGAAAAAACGTCCTTCCCAGCGGCCGTCTTTTCGTTTGTAAATATTTTCTCCGCGTCTTGACATAAAAATCCTCCTAAAAAGGTCAGCCGAGATCGCTCGGCTTGACCAAATTTTTGACGGCGAATAGTAGAAAAAAGAATAAAATATATAGTGAAAATGCACAAAGTTATAAATAATATCATGTAGTATATTGACAAATCATAAAGTATATAGTATAATTAAAAGGAAAATATTGCGTTTTTGTATATCCCAGATGAGGATACTCTGAGAAAAAATAAGGCTGTTTTAAGAGTAAACAGCCTTATTTAATTATTTAAATTTACTTATAATTTGCCTTACACGCCGTTCAGAAACATTAAATTTTCTGGCAAGTTCTCGTGTATTCTTACCGTCATAATTACTTTTGATAAAGTAATTTATGTATTCGGAATTATATAACTTTTTCGGAAAAGCTATTTGCTGACCTGCAAACATTTCGTGTATTTTTTTTGCCGTTTCAGGGTCGATTTCTATTGCTATTTCCCTATAAATACCTCTTAAATTTTCATATTTCACGCTGTTATCCTCTATTATAAATAATTCAAACGGAAATTTCACGATGAAAATTTCACTTTATTTTTTCACAATACTCAAACCAATCCTCAGCTTCATTCAATTCCTTTATGCCTGACAAGGTATCGTCAAGCAAGCCGGAATCCATCAGCATTTCTTCCACATCATCGGCGGTGTAACCGTAATCGAGCAGGAGCAGGACGTCCTCTTCCGGCACTCCAAAGCAGCCGCAAATTTCCAGCAGCATTTCCTCCTGACAAGTATAATAACCTTCGATATTTGAACATCTAAATCTTGTCAAGTATTCAAATTTACTCGCTTCAAATTCAGCGCAGTCAATTTTTCCATTCTTATCGATCGAAATAATATCGCCTTCATTCAGCTTTATGATCTGGTATTTGTATTGATTCATACCTGATTTTTTAAGTGCTTTTTTCATTATGCTTTCGGTCGAAGCGTAAGTATAAAGATCGAGATTTTCAAAGTAGATCAGGTACATCGGACTGCTGCCTTTAACGAAATATAGCGTATTATTTTCGTTAAGAATTGTAAAAGTAAAGCTTCCCTGAACATCTTCCGCCATACTTTTTAAGCTTTCAAAATCAAGCTTACCTTGCTTTTCAATGAGTTGAACTGCAACGTAACTGTCAGTCTCGATGTGGGTTTTAGGCAGATTTTTCTCTTTTTTCAGCTCTTTATCATTGTAAAGCACGCCATTATGAGCAAAGGCAAAGCTTTTATCAGCCTTGCCGTAAAATGGGTGATTATTGTAATTGAACTTCTGATTGCCCTGAGTTGTCAGACGAGTATGCCCCATAATTGCAGTGGTGTCTTTGGGAAAATCAAATTTCACCTTATGAGCAGGCTTAGGCTTTTTGTAAATCTTGATTTCACCATTTTCCACATAGGAAATACCGCTTGCGTCTGTTCCACGTTCTTCTGCTGCATTTGCAAGTTCCTGCGTAAGTTTTTTAAGCCGACTGTGAGAAAGTTTTTTCCCACAGTCAAGCCATCCGAATAATGCGCACATTTTAAAATTCCTCCTCTATAGTGATTTCTTCGTTGATGTACAAACGTCTTTCTTTAAGATACTGAATTAGTTCAGGCTCAGTGATTTCCGATACAAAATTAGACCATGAGAGCTTTTGTATCTGCTCATCAGACATAAAAACAGCCGCATCACAGATTCGATTAACCATCTGCAATGTGGCTACAAGCGTATTGTATTTTAGCGTTCCTCTGAACATTCTGAATTCCACGGTATGATAATTGCACAAGTTCACGGCTGCATATCTGCCCTTGTTGCCTTTCTTTGCCTTATCAAGTATCGCTTTAGGATTGTTTTCATAACCGTACCTTGCTGCCCAACGGTTCATAGCATATTCACTTCTTCTTGAAAATTTAAGCATCTCGTTCCAATGATGTTCTACAAAATATAAAATGCGGCTGATAACTTCTTCCTGTTCCTCAAAACATTTTCCAAGCGAATCACGATTGACATGAATATGCAGACCGCAGGTCGAAGTCTGATGTGAACGGTAGCCAAGTCTGACACATTCGTGCATAACATCTTCCCAGCAAAATTCATTTAGATGATATTCCAAGGTCATTGGGTGAGTTACGATTTCCATACCGTCTTCAAGAGAACCGTCCGACTTGATGTAGACGTGTTCAGCAGAATAATTGCCGATTTCAAGTATTTCATCAGCGTTATTACTTTCCTTGCCGCCAAGGTCGATTTCAAGTTCAACCCCAAAATATCTCGAATCACTGCCATAGAAAATAGGCGTTGGCTTGTAGCTGTAATCATTAATCGAATCGCTGCTGCGAACTTCGTCATAGCATTCATGGCAATAATATTCGCCACAATATTCGTAAGAATTATCATAATGAATAATGTCATTGCACTCATTACAGCGTGTATAATGAGTGTCATAACACTCGGAACAAAGTACCGTAGATTCATCAGAGATGGCATCATTATCCCATATAATTGCTCCGCAATGGTCGCAGGTAACCGTATAATCAGCAACACA